>Ga0310691_10000815_pt1 | contig 53572 bp, 90 predicted proteins | sample 176DNAGHGlowgp2_FD_203887 | JGI IMG/M metagenome (GOLD analysis project Ga0310691, IMG submission 203887) | Sheep rumen microbial communities from Palmerston North, Manawatu-Wanganui, New Zealand - 1766 DNA GHGlow gp2 (v2) (version 2) | ecosystem: Host-associated > Mammals > Digestive system >... | reverse complement strand
GTTTTACCATTATTCCAAATAGCAGGGTCATATAAATAGGCGGGTAATAAACCACTTATAACATTCTTATAATTATTTAATTGTTTATTTGTTAATTTGCCTTTTAATGGTAATCCACCACGAGAAATTAAGTATTGTAGAATACGGTATATTGTGATATTCCTTGTTATTAATTCAAATTTGGATTGGTATTGTCTGCTCCAGTCTTGACAGGAATAATCATATAAACCAGTATCTTCGTTGAATGTTTTTTTTAAGATAATTCCAGAAAAGTTTTCATGAAATGCACTACTAATTAATACGCAGTATAAACCTGTTGTTAAATCCAGATTAACATTACTGGTGAAACTTGCGGTTTTTTGTCGCATATCAGTTTCCTTGATTTGGTATTTTTGCCAGTTTATTGTATCGTAACTTTTCCATGTATTGTAAATGAGTTTTGTTGCATCTTTAATTCTATTAATTATTATGCGAGAGTTATTATTATATAAATTGATATTTTCATATGTTTTTTCAATTTTATTCCTATTAAGAACCATAATAACCTCCTCTCTTATGATTTGCATAATGCTTGTAAAGTTTTCTTATCTAATGTTCCGCTTACGATTAAATGATGTGCAAGGTTTTTATCAGTTACTTTATATTTTTTCTGGAATTTTTTCAAGGCATTACTGGTGTCTTTTGTAAAAGTATTTGTTTGTTTTTTCTTTGTCATTGTTTTCCAAGTCTTACTGCTTAAATATCCGAGTTTTAATAGTTTACTATTTAACTGGAAACAACAATTGTTTTTCTTATTTAATTTCATTTCTGCTACTTTACATTTTTTTAAAGCATTATTTACACTACTGCTTTTTTTTGTTTTCTTTTTTGCGTTTGCTTTTGCTTGTGCAAGGCTCATATTGTTATTCGCATATTTAATTACTGTTAAATTTCTGAATGTTGTGAATTCTAAACTGAAAACAATACTGTCTTTAAATTCTTGTTTTCCTTTCATACTGGTGATAATATATTTTCCATTTTGAACAAAACCATATGTGCGAACATAAATTGTTTTAGCATTAATATATAAATTATATAAGTAATCAATGACTGATTGATTGTTGTATGTTTCGTTTCGTTTAACTTCAACATCAATATTAAAAATAAACCCATAAAAACCATTATATTGAAAATGATTATATGCATTATTATTCTTCGTATTTTTGTTTAAATGAGTTTTAGTTAAATCGATTTCAGGTTCAATGTTTAAACCTTGATCTTGTATGACATGAAGTTCAAGTCCATCGTTTACAACATCGATAAGTTCTTTTTCACATATTTTGAGAAATTTGTAACTCATAAATATCTATACGCTCCTTCCTGCTGTACTGTTGTTCCAGTTTACTTCGTTTTGTATGATGTCGATAATTTCTTGAACAAACTCTCTTTTAGCAAGGTAATCTATATTAAATATATTATTTACTTCACTTTTACCAAGACTATCCATATTTTCAAATCCAGTTGCAAGTATTTCATTTGAAAAATTTGTGTCATTAATATTATCAACTGTTGGATTAAAATTAGCACTTAAACTGCCACCAAGTCTTTGCATCTTCACAGGTAAATCAGAACCAGTAACTTCATCATCCATAGCATCCATATCCAACTTCAAAGCTTTATACAAGTCACCCGGAGAATGCTGATTCAAACCTCTTTGACTAAATACTTTTGCAATTTGTTGACCCAACCAGATAATGTTTTTAACAATTGGATGGTTCATTATCATTTGATTAGCCCAATTTAAACAATCACTTAATGCCTTTGGTATACCCCAAACAAGTTGTTTAAACCGATTAACCGCACCCATTATGCTGCTTACTATAACTCCGGCTAACCATTTCAATCCATTACCTAAAGCAATAACACCATTCCGGAACTGCTCACTATTATTCCATAAGTAAACTAATGCCAATCCTAAAGCAATACCAAGCAATATTGCTAAAGCAATCCAACCTATACTAAACCAACCTGCAGTACCTTCAGCATATTGAACTGGTATTAAAGCCAATTGACCTTCTTCTAAAATACCTAATGTTTCTGCTAAAGTAACAATAGCATTAGCATAAATGGCAAATTGACCAAACTGACCAACAAGACCAAGAACACTCATCATAGGTTCGATAACTGGTGACAACGCCAAACTCAAATCTTCCCATCCAGCATTTAACTGATCAAGAATTGTTTTATGTTGTCCTTCTTCATCCGCTAAACTTTCGAGTCTACCTTCATACTGTTTGGTAATATCACTTGCATTTTGAAGAGTACCTGCAGTCAAACCTAATTGTTGTTCAACTGCTCTTAAATCTCCATTATTATCTTTCAAAATTTGAGATAATGTAGAACCCAACTTCATTTGTTGAACTCCACTTTCAGATAATCTTTGTAAAATAATAACAGTTTGGTCTGCAGTTAATCCATATTCATTCAATGTACCGGCTTGTCTTTTCAAGACAGTTGTAAGACTATCTGCTCCACCAGTAACATTCGCTTCAGCATAAGCAATAGCATTAAAAGCCGAAGGGAGATTGTCTGCAGATATTCCTAATCCTCTTAAAGATTGAGTTAAGCTAATTGTTTTTTGTGTACTTAAACCAGTCGCATCACTAATGGTATCCATCGCTTCAGCACTTGTTCTCAAGTTACCTGCACTAACACCCATTTGATTTAATGCATTAACATAAGCCAATGCATCTGCATGAGGAAAATCCGCATCAGTCATAGCATTAATCATTGACACTAATTGTGGTTCAGCAATACCAGTATTTGTTGCTAATTGACCAACAGTAATCGCTGCAGTATTCATATCTTGTGCCATGCCTTCCGCTTGGTCACCTATTTGTCCTACTTGATTTGCCAAGTCCATTAATACCGCACTATCAATCAAGCCCATACTATTGCTTAAATTATCAGCGTTTTCAGATACATTGGACAATCCGTTGGATAGATTATCTGCACTATTAGAAGCATCATCTAATCCGCTTCCATTTATATTTCCTAATGCATCATTTAATCTTTCGGCTTCTTCTTCGGCTTCAGATAACTGTGAACTAACCTCATCAAAATCAGCATCTGACTCACCCATTTCAATGTTAGCCAATTCATCGGTTAATTCTCCAACACGAGCAGTCGCTTCTTCAAATGCCTCTTGTAATGCCTGACCAGTTTCATCAGCCTTGCCTTTAACATTATCCAATACATTACCTAAATCTTCTACCTGACTTGCATCGGCTTCGGTGGTTACTTTAATTGTTACTTCCTTCTCTGCCATATTCCTCCACCATAAATTCTAAAAATTGTTCTACATTACTGCTAATGGTTTATTATCCATTTTCCACTTAAAAATAATGTTACTAATACAAGAAACTGCGATTAATTGTAAAGGAGTCATACTGGATAAATCTCCATTGTTAATTTTATAATCTCCAGTTAAATGATTAATTGTTAACTGTCGGAGTTCACCAGTATGAATATTTAAAAATCCATTAATTTACGAACAAGATTATACTGTGCATCTTCATCAATTTTAATACCAGAGATATCCATCAATTGTTTACAAATTGCATCAATAATTCCTGATGGCATTTTTTCAACGAGTTCTGGTTTTAAGTGTTCCATGTTTTTATTATACAAACCCATTTTAACCAATTCAATATTTGGTGTTGATTTTTTATTCGCTATTCCCATTGCATATGCTTTATTTGATTGAGTATTTGTCAATGGTTTGATGAATGCACTAACTGGTTTGTATTCTACATGGTCTTCTACGAATACTGGATAATCAATCATTATTGGTATTCTTGATTCTGCACCTTGTAAAATTAATTGTTCTAATTCCATTACTTCGTTATTTTCATTATTTGTTATAATGTCTTCAATTTCTTGTTTTTTTAATTCTTCGATTTTTTCGGACATTTTTATGTTCCCTCCATTCTTTTTATCATTACAATTAATATTATTAAAAGTAATGTGATTGTTATTGTTTTAATTAACATGGTTTTTTTCCAATATAAAATAAAAAAAATTTATACAATATAGTGTAAAATTCATATAAAAATAAAGTAACTAAAATAACCTAAAATTATATGAAAAAAAATTTAAAAAAAATAATATAATGAAACCCAAAAAAAATTAGGCTTCATCATAACTGGATAACACTTGAGGTCTTTTCCTCTCCCTTCTACCAGTCTTAAATTTAACATTACTGACAGTAAAATCATCAGGTTTCAATTCGTAATCTTCACCATCAAGTCTACAATTAAAGAAGTTAGAAACTTTAACATAAGCTTCTTCACCTTTAGGTCTAACAACTTCACGAACAGTAATCATACCATCATTATCAAGCATATACTCTAACATATCTTCAATCTCAATTGAAGATGCCATGCCTTCATAAGAAACCCTACCAACATCAATACTCCAAGCAGTATTAGATGTACTGTTGGTTAATACTTCATCAAAGCATACAGTTGTTTTGGTGTTAGTTTCCCTACTGAATTTTATGCTTGTACCATGACCAAGATAAACACCATTATCAATACTATCTTCAGATTTAGATAACCAAATCTCTTTATCTGCTTTAAAATCAACCATACTTATTCCACCTCAACTGTAAAGTACACATCAATTTCTGTAATAATACCTGCAAACAAGAGTTTAGTAATATACACATCAACACATGAAGCATCTTTTTTCACAACATGATATTCAATGTCAGATAATAGATCTAATGTGTTAACACATTCATCTTTAACCCTATCTAATTCCTGCTCTATTTGACCAATACTTGCAGGTCTATTTCTTTCACCAAGATAATTGTGCAAAGCCATTTTAGTAAGCACATAATCTCTAACACGATTAATATACAAGTCTAATCCATTAGGTTGTTCAGAGTTTACACATACAAATTGTCTGTTTTCTCTGTCAAGACATTCAAATGTAGTTAAACCTAACTGTAATAAGTTTAATCCACTATATCCTTCCTCAACAACTTCAAAATTATACTCTGGAGTTACAGCAGTTACACCATCAACAATTTTTTTAGTCATACTGTTACCCACATTCAAACCGGAAATCAAACCAGTCCAGTAAGCACCAGATTCCATAAGACTTAAAGGTGCATCTGCATCACCAATAGTGAATTGTTGACCACATACTCCACCATAACTATAATCTTTAAATAATCCTGCGGTGGTAGTATATTCTGCTAATGTGCTACGATTAATAGCATAACCAAAACCAACAGGCATTTTATTCAATCTCCTTTCATCACAGAAAGCAGTAATAATAGGTAAAAATGCATCAGTAATTAAACCAGCAATATAAATTGTATTAAACTTTTCATGTTTAATCTTTGCCAATGCATCAGTTAATTTAGCAGTTGTAATATCTTTTTCAACAGTTTGCCCATCTTTTGTAGTGATATTAACTCCAAGAATACTTGATGCACCTTTAAATAAAGGCTCAATACATTTAACACCATCAAATGTAGTATCTTTACCGAATTCAGTATAAGCTTCATCAACACCATTAACAAGAATAGGGTCTGTGAAATCTTTACTAAACGCACCAATTAAAGCAACCCTACCAGCCATTCCCGGTCTTTGTTGAATAGGATTATCAACTTTAAAACTTTGCACTTTTGGATATTCAGCAACCATATATTTTCCCTCATTCCATCTTTATTTTCTTATAATCCTCAATAATCTTATCAAATTCTTTTTTAGATTTAGGTTCAAGTTTATTAACAGTAAAATGATATTCTAAACCTTTTTTAAACATATAAGGACATTTATAATCTTCTAATGCTTTCTTATAATCAAAAGCCATTCTTAATCAACTCACTCAATTTCAATATTATCAGATATCAAACTACAAACATGATCAACAGTATCCTCTGATATCTCAAAATCAACCGGTTCAGTATTAACATTCACCATAATCTGACCACGAGATAAAATCATATCAACATCAAAATAAGGATTAACATTCCTGATAACAGGTTTATTAGGAAACCTATCTTTATTAAGTAATATCAACCGGCAAATCTCATAAGAAACAGTTTTAATAATCTCAATCGCTTTACGATTATCCTTATGTTTAGTAACAACAAGTATCTCAACAAGGTCACGAAACTGCTCAAACTCAAAACCACTCAACTGATTTTCACTACTAACAGCAGCAACTAAAATGCAATTGTTTTCTTGAGCAAGTTTCTTATCAGGATAACCAATTTTGAATTTACTTAATAATTTATTACCATCAATTTTAGCTTCGTTTAGTATTTCTAAAATAGTACTATCAGTAGATAACATTCAATAATCATCCCCTCAATTAAAAAAAAAGAATTAATCCCATTTCACACCGGCGTGACCGATTTCTCGAATCATGATTTCTTCTGCAATCTGCTCTGTATCATCATAAGCCGGTGCAACAAAAGGATGAGGTTTAGGATGTGCCTCTTTCAAAAATACGAAACCATCTTCATCAACATCACCATCCCAATCAGATGGTGCAGGAAATCTTAAAGCTTTTGCTTTTACTGGATAAATATCCGCTCCATACTCTACACTCATTGGATAGATATGTTGGATTCTTGTTCCAGTAATATAACTGTAATCGCCACCTTCATAATCAATACTTGTTGCAAGAATACCTGATGGGTTTTTACAGTTTTCATTAATCCATTTTTCCTGATAACTCACATTCTTTTTAGCAAGTTCATAAACTCCTCTTTTACTTCCATCATCGATTTTATTTTTTAAATCTTGAATTTCTTCTTTAACTGGGTCGAATATTCCATATTCATCGTTGATGGATAAGATGTTATCCAAGTCAGAGAAATCATTATCAACCTCTATTAATGTATTTAATTCTTCCCAAGCACCCATAATTTTTCACACCATTTTTTTTTAACACCAAAATTTATAACTTTAGTATGCTTGGAATGAATAAGACTTGTAAGGTTTTAACATTTCTTTTGCTTGAATAACAAGCTTATCACCATAACCAAAAGGATTAGGATTAGTTTCATCAAGTTGATTGTTAATATTTTGATTGTACTTTTGCCATAATGTTCCTGCAGTCCAGAAGATTAATGCAGTATCGATAACCGGTATGTTTTCAAAATCTTCTCTTTGCAAGTAACTTATGGCGTAGTTAGTAACATCATTATATGTATTGATTATTTCATCAGATGTTACTGATTTATTATAATCCATATCAGTTAACTCATCTTCTTCGATTTGAGTATCTAATACCCAGTTATCAAGTTTACTTAATGTTTGTGTTATAATATCAGTTCTTTCCAATTTAACCACCTAAAAAAATAATAGAAAAAAAATGTAAGTGATTAAATCACTTCACAATTTTATTAAGATGCAGTTAATGTAATTGACATTGTAGTTGTTTCTGCTGTGATGTCTTCAGTAGCAGTGTATGTTTCGTATCCATCACAAGTTACACTAACAGCTACACCAGTACCAACAGCTACATCTTTCACAGTACAGCCACCTTCACTGCCAGTTCCATTAGCACATGATTTACCACCGATAGTTACAACAGCACCCTGAACTGGGTTAGTACCATCAGTTACAGTAACATTAATATCTACGGTTGTGGTTTCTTCCTGTCCACCTTCGTCATCAGGATTAATCTCCTGACCCGCTGGGAGTAACAACTTTTGCCATTAACACATCTTTATTCCATAAGATGAGAACATCAAAGAATACATCCACACTTGATAAGTAAGATTTTTCAGCGTGTTCATAAGTGTTTTCAGATGTGATTTCATCCAAGAAACCGAACACTAATGATTCAGGGTTAGCCAATATGATTTGCTCACCATAATCATTTTCCGGATTATCTAAAACTTCTGCAACTCTAATAGGAGTGTTCCAAATAGTTAATTCTGCACCATTAAAGTATAATGCATCACCTTGATTGGTTTGTCTGTTGTTACCAGCTTCTTGACAGAGTAAACCATATACCATGTTGGATACATAGAATACTGCTTTGGATCTATTACCTTTTTGTATACTGTACTGGGTGAGCATCATTTGTAATTGTGGAATGTATGCTGCTGCAGTACTAATGTCTGTGTAGTATCCCATTGGTGCTTGTTTTTTAGCAACTGGGTCGGTGATTGCCTCGTAAGCAGTTTTAATATCTTCTGCTTGTTTGAAGAAACCATCCATGTATTCCATACCATCTTGAGATGTTGGACTTGCTTTTTTAATACCATATAAACCAATTGCCTCTGCAGATGCTCCAGCCCTTTCCGCTAATAAAGATTCCATTTGAGATAAGAAATCAGCTTTCTCAATATTTTGGAGTAAGAAAGTTTTTGGAGTGTAAGTGAATGCAGAGAATGGAACAGCAACAAGGCTGGATTTACTGAATTCCGGAACAGTTTCAATAATATCAGTTGTATAATCAGTTGTTAACTGTTTACCTTTGTTAGCACCGGTTCTTTTTCCCATGTACTGTAATCTTGCTTGAACACGAAGATAACTAATATCATATTGCATACTGTCCATTACAATGAACCTTGCATCATTAATAATACTGGTTTGGTTATCAAGGTGTACCAAGAAATTATCCGCTTCGGATGGGTTTTTCCATGATGGGTTTTCTGCACCATCTTGTTTTGTTACATCATTTGCCCATTTCAAAATAAATGGTTCGTTATTGTTAATAGTATCTCTTGTAATTAACATATCTTAATCAACTCAAAAAAATTTTTTAAATTTATAAAAATAATATTTTTATAGTTTTATTTTTTAATTCTGCAACCGAACATATCCCTACCAGATTTCTGATAGAAATTAGTACTGGTATTTGGGTTTTTAGTTGTATTCTCAACTTTTTCAGTTGCACTTTTCTGAATACCTGCTTCTTTGGTTTTTTCTGCAGGTTCTTTAACTTCAACTTCTTCAACTGGTTTTTCTTCAGTTTCTTCTTCAACCTCAACTTCTTCTTCATCGGTTTCAGATTTTTCAATAGGTTCAACAGGTGCTTGTTTAGTTTCACCCATTTTTTCAAATGCGGAAGTAATACCAGTAGCAACAGCATTAGGGATTTTCTCTAATAATTCAGCATTAGAAATATCCTTAACTTCTTCAGTTTTAACTGGTTCAGTTTCAACTTTAACCTCTTGCTCGGTTTCAGTTGCACCAGCATCAGCACTCTTATTAATACCAAGAGTTTTCATTATTTTAGCCCAACCGGACAAAGTTAATTTTTCTTCCTCAATAGGAGTTTCATTTGTATTTGTCATTTCAAATTCCTCACTAACAGATTTATTAATATAAACTTCATACTCTTCAACTTCAAGCCCAAACCCATTTGATGGTTTTGCAACAAAAGAAATAAACTTCGGAATAACTTCCTCTGTATCCTGTAAATCTCGATAGTTAATTGATTTGTTAATAAACCAATAATCAATATCAGTTATATTTTTAGGAACACTACCAAGACTCAAACCATTAATACTGTTAGGGTCATCACTTAAAATTGACTCAATTATCTGCGGATTTGTAATATAATAAGTAACTAACCATGAACCTGCAGGAGCGATTTTACCATCAATCATCTTGTCGGTATCACTAATTCCATTTTCAACAGTATCAACACCATTGTTCTTCAAGTAATTGTGTTCGGTGTCGGTTTGATGTTCCAAGAATTTAGTAAGGATAATTTTAATATCCTTTTTTGTGAGAACATCATTCTCATGGTCAGGAATCCCATTAGGTATTACACATCCAGTTACATAGATTCCATTATTATTTGTCATAACTAAAAATTCCTAAAAAAAATAAATTCTTCATGGTGCAACCTGTAACAGTTGAAATTATTAAAAAAAAAATATTTTTTAACTATAAAAATCTTTTTCCACCATGATAATAAACACAAAAAAAATAATATTCATTATAATAAGAGTACTCCCAAGTATTATTGAGAGTACTCAAAGTTTTATTTTTTGGAGGTACATAAAATGATAAACGAACCTCACCTTAAAAAAAAATCAAATTAAAAAGAAGGTGAGCATAAAATTTAATATTCACCATTATAATCAGTCAAATACTCAACATCACAATAACAAATAAAAGTATTGCTCGGACTTCCTGCAGGGTCACTTGGATACATTAACTCATCAATCTCCAATGTATTATCATTAGTGATAATAAAAGGTTCATTCACATATCTCTTCTGATGATCATTACTTGCGTGTCTTGTAGTTTGACCCTCACCTGTCCAAATCCATTCCTTACCATTATATACTTGGCTTTTACCTTCATTCACATAGTTGTCATTGATTTGATTAATCTCTTCATGTCTACTTTGCATTTGAGATTGTCGAAGTAAGTTTTCAGCTGTTGCATCCAAATTCCTATAAGTAAACACATTAGTTGGTATATTCAAACCTTCACTAACAAGTAACTCATTAGATTGAATTGCAACTTGCTCCAATATTTCTTTACGATTAGCCATACTCCGATTTTTCTGCTTTGCTTTCAAATCTTCATATGCTTGTTGTGGAACTTCATATCTTAACATTACTTGCTCCACATAATCCAAGTTCTTCGCAATTCTTTCAACTTCCGCTTCAACAATACGATTCAATTCCTTATCCGCTTTATTCTTAACCAGTAATTTATTCAAGTTATCATTACTTGTATACTTACTGTTTATGATACGATTATAATTCCTGTAAACATCAGGTTTGTTCAAGATAGATAATTCAGCCCATAACATTGATGGTGCAGGTTTACCCATTTCACCATCATTCATCTTCCGAACCAATTCATCTACTTTCGCATTATTATACAATTGAATTTTATAAGCAGTTCTCTGATTAACTGCTTTGTCGATTCTTGCTTTCTGTTGAAAGAATCTTGGTGATTTCCGCAGCAACATAACATCACCTGTTAATAGCTTCTTCAATTACTGCAGCATCAACAAATTTACTTGCCTCATAGAAATCAATTTCTTCCTGTGTCGGTTCACTTAAACCAAATGGATTTCCATTGTAATATCTTTCATTGTAAATTGGATTATCAAAGTCAATATCTATCTCATTATATTCTGGATATATGCTTTGAAGTTTCTTAATTGCTTGACCGAATGTGATTAATCCATTGTTGAATGATTTGATTGTGGTATCAGTTTCAATGTCTTTTTCATCAATGAATACTGGAGTTACAATTTCAACTTTATCATTATTCTTAAAGTATTTTTTGTTGAATTTACGCATATCTTTCTCGATTGGTCTTTGACTATTATTTAACTCCAATGAATATATCTTATATAAAGTATTAGTTTTATTGGAGTTCATTGACTCGGTAGTATCATCAATTAATAATCTTGCTTTTGGCATTTTAAAGTTTGCCAATATTTTAATATCAGATTTCTCCGCCAACTTCTCCAAGTAATCATAATTTGACTCACTAATCTGAATATAATCAACTTCCAAAGGAATATTCGGATTCAAGGTAGTTAACTCTAAAGTGAAAATACCACTACCTTTATTCTCCATCTTTTCCTCCAATGTATCTTGCACATCTTCTTCATTTGGAGATGAAGGAGGTCTGCGAATAACCAATATACCAGAGATTAAATTACCATCAGCTAATTTCTGTGCATCTAATAAATCCAATGATACACTTGCACTTACATGATTAAAACATTCCAACCATACAGGATAACTGAAATAATCAGATTTCCTACCACCACCTAACCATAAGCAGATATGTAAATCATCATCCACCGGTGGATAATCATGGTCATATAATCGAAGTAATGTTTCTTCACCATTTATCTTATGACAAGCATAATAATAATAATCATAATCACCTGTATCAGGATTGTATCTTCTTTCTTTTTTAATATTCAAAGTGTCTGCAGATATTTCTTTTAACTCTGCAGGTTTACCAGTATCTTCATCAAATAATATTTCCGCTCCACCAAAACCATAACTTAAATGGTCTTTGACAACATCACATAATTGTTCCTGATTATCTTCCCAGAATAATATGATATCTTCAACTTCAACTTCTTCACCATTACTGGTTTTGATGTTGATGTCATTGTAGATCATATCTTCAGCAAAGGTGGTGATACATTTGGATAGGTAAACATTTTGGAAGATGAGGTTATCACATATTGCAACAGGAATGTATGGGTTGATGTATACTCCTTTGTTGGTATCATCTTTTTTTCTTGTTTGTGCTGGTGTTGTGATTACTTCATCAACAGCGTTTTTGTTTATCCTGTGTTGTTTGTTGATGGATGGTATTTTTTGTATCTCCATTATTATGTCATCTCGATTAGTTTTATGAAATCTTAAAAAAAAGGTAAGTTTTATTATTTGAGAGAGGTCTTTATTTTTTTAAAGGTGAATATAATAAATAAAGGTTAGAATTATGATATTTTTAGTGTAAAATATGATTTATATGTTAAGTAGACTAAAGAATAGTTAGTTTTTTTTGCCTCTCTCATTCTTTACTCTTATAAGTATATAGGGTGTGGTTGGTGGTTGTTTTTATATGAATTTTAATAGGGTTTTATTTATCATATATAATTATTTATCTTATATATGGTGGTTTTGCATTTTGGGATGGTTAGGTGTTGGAAAACTATAGTTTTTAGTAAAAAATTCAAAAACTATAGTTTTTTCTATAGTTCTTGTTATTCTATTATTTATACTTATATTATTATTATATATATTATTATTATTATAGTATAACCCTCTATATAATAATATAAATAAATATATATCATATATATAAAATCTTATATATTATATATAATTATTTATCATATTATACAACTCTATATAGATAAAAATAAACAAAAAACCATACAACAACAAAATAATTAAATACCAAAAAAACAAAAACTATAGGAAAAAAATTCAAAAAAAAAATAAAAGGTTAAGATGGGATTTGAACCCATGATCTACTGCTTACAAGACAGTCGCATTAAACCATAACTATACTACTTAACCATCAAAAAGAGATAAGAGATGAGTTATACTTTTTTACCATACCCCAAGAAAAGTGACAATAATTTGAATCAAATAAAAACTTTAAAATAGCAACCAAAAAAAATCGTTTTTCATGTTTTTAACTCATCTCTACTCTTAATGTATAATATACTGATGTATATAAAATAATTGTTCAAGCCCACCATCTCTTTTTTTTATAGATGAGAAAAAAATACCCTTTTTACTCTCAATTTAATTTTTATTCTTTAATAGGTAGGAGTTTTAATTTTAATATGATGATGGACTTGAACAATATAATCATTTATGCAGTAACCATCAAACCAGTAATAGACTCATTCATCTTCTCAAAAGCATAACTCACACTATCCTCCTCATCCGGTGAAGGATAATCATTCATCACCGCCTTATCAGGATGAGTATAAATAAACTGATTACCCAACTGACTAACCGGCGAATAAGGAAAACCATTAATATCAACTGAAGGAATATCCTCATTAATAAACATAGTACCATTACGAATATGATACGCCACAGGATAAGCACGATTATACTTTGACCCTGTACTTGCTGCTGGAGTATCATCTATATAAAAACCAAGTTTCATTGCCAAATCACCAAGTATATCTCCCCAGTAATTCAAAGCAAAATGAGGACTACTTCCAGCTTCTCTTTCAAAGTTAATGCAACGAGGCAACCATTGTTGATTCCTTAATATGAAATTCCTTAACCTGTATTCTTGGTCTTGATTTGGTGTAGCATCCAAATCAACTAATACAAGTTTACCATTATCAAAATATACAAGACAAGCCATAGCAAACTTATCAGTACCAGTACTTGCAGGGTCAATACCAATAGTACAATACACCGGCGACCAATCCTTAAAAGTTTGATAACTGATTAATGATTTGTTGAATTGTGTACGATTCATCAACAAACCACTTGATATTACAGCGTTCCAGTCACCTTCTTTCAATTGCTTTTTAGTTAACTCATCAAGTTTATCCAATTGTTTCTCATACTGCTCAACATCTAAATACTTATTATCAGTATATGCTGATTGAATAAATGCACATGGTGAATTATCCATAATGAACCTTGCTTTTACCCAGTCATGACCACGCCCACCCGGATTTGTTGCACCTCTCATCCTGATAGGAATGTCACTATCTTTCAATTTCCTTAACCTTGAATGCAGGTAAGTATATTGTCTTTCGGTGAATTGGGTTAACTCATCAAAACCCACAAACTGCAATTCACTTCCTTGATATTGGTCAAGGTCATTATCATGTGACAAGTAACCAAAAGTTAATGTTGATCCAGATGGAAATGTCCATGTCTTTGTTGTCTTATCATGATGAACAATACCTTGACTAACTGGTTCACTTAACCATCTTCTTGCCCTATCCATGATAGCATTCGGTTGAGAAAGGTCTTTGAATGTTCTACGAAGAATCAATGCAGAATAATTTGGTTCGGTGACATATTGTAATGCTGCCATCAGTAATGCATCACTTTTTCCACCACCAGCCATTCCACCATAAAGTAATTCCTCACTATCATAAGTCAGGAAATAAACTTGATTCTCAAAAGGTCTTTCATGAGATACAGGTATAAAAGGATTATCAATGATGGTAGTTTTAATCTTCGCCATCATCCTTATTTTCTGTTCCTTCGACAAATTCTCGAATGTAATCCTCATTACGCTTCTCCCTATCTTCAACAGTTATCTCTGATGATGTTTCAATATCTGCATCAATTACTGCATCCATGTTAATATTAGTTTGCCCTTCATTCACCAACTCATTAAAGGATGCAATCTCATTCCTTAAAGCTTCACTATTCTTATTCGCACCATAAACTTTCTGATTAGTATTCATAACCATATCATCTTCAAGTTCTTTACGAAGTTTATTCTGAAACTGAATCCGGTCTTTCATTCCACGAATAGCCTCTTCCCTTATCTGTCTGATTTCATTTCTTAAAGCCTCATCATCCACATCTCTTTTCCAGTTGTCATAAGCTTCAGCTCTCATCATCCATTTCCATTTGGCAGAGTATTCACAAATGGTTTGATAGGTAGGTATTCTTTTCTTACCTTGCTTGGACAGAATCTTGGACAAGTGTTTATGGAAATTGACAAGTGTTCTTGGACTATCCATTTTAATGAACTCTTTGAAGTATTTAAATGATGCACCTTTTTCTTCACCATATTTTTCATCATTATATGGGGATGTCCATAGGCTTGTTTCGTGTTCCATTATTGTTTCACCTCTTTTTTTATTCTTGTTTGTAGCAAAGGGTTATTATTCTAATGTATCGTGTAAGTTATCCGGTTTTCTGATTTTCTGTTTTTCTTCTTGTATTTTCTGCAATACTTCTTCAGCATCAACTTTAACTGTAATTGTTGCATCTTTTACTGCATCTTTTACTGATTTGCTGGTAATTTTTAATGTGCAAGTGTAAATTGTACCATCAACAGTATATTTGCTGGTGAAACTTGTTTTATTATTTTCCAGCAATTCCCTTGCTAAATCTCTTGCGAATTTATTGTTTTGATTGTCACCGAATAATCCATTTAACCAGTTGCTGATTTTCCTATGTAATTGTTGACTAACCATAAATTTATACCTCCAAATAAAATTCCTATTTTTTTTAGTGCAAGTGTGTCATGAAAAAAGCTAAAGCACCAATAAGACAAGTTAATCCACTAAAACCAAGACCAATAACCCAGTTCAAGGTATTGTTTCTTGATTCTAATGCAGTAATACGATTGTCTTGTTTATTGATAATGTCTTTTAATTTATTATCATCTGTTTTAGATGCAATTACTATTTTATTCACACTTGTCTGAATTTTGTCTAATTGTTTTTGAATTTTCTCATTGTCTGTTTTCAAATCATCTAATTTTTCTTTTTTATAATCTAATTCAGTTTGTAGATTATTTATTTTCAAGTTATGGTCTTGTAATAACTCTTCATGTATACATTCATAGTTTGGACTATTGGGTGTCATCTATTTCACCATCGTTTTCTTCATATGCAATTGCAGGGTCTTCACTATAATCGGTTTCTTCATGTTTTAGGTTTTTTTCGATGGCTTTGTTGATGTAGTTGTTAATTGCTGTGATTTGATCATCATCTAAATTGTCGATTGGAATGTAGATTGTGTCTTTTTCTTCATCGAATAAGTTGTTATGGTGTTTTGCATTGTACCAACTGAATACTGCAAGTATAATTCCTCCAGTGATAGAGGCAAGTGCATCGGCAGTTACAGGTAAATTCAAACCCATACTCGCAAGATAACCTAACAGTAAACCAAATACGGTTAAAAGCACACTTGTTAAAATTGTACTAATGTTTCTGAATTCTAAATATTTTCTCATAATCTTAATCAACTCCTTTCATCTTCATTATCTTCTTTTTTTATTTTATTGATTTTGAAATCAAGGTTGGTATTTGTTCGTATTCCTGCGACATATGGTGTAATGCTTGAAATATAACCACATCGGCAAGTTATATCACCCATAGTATTCATTGTTAGTTGCTTACGATGGCAGATTGGACATCGTGTTTCTGTGATGTCTATTTCTAATTTGTAAGCATATTTCTGCTGGTGCATTTTACTGTACAAAACAAAAACCTCTCTTTCATTATTATACTCTTATAAGTTTAAAGTGAATTCAAACAAGTAAAATTATATTATTCGATTGGTTTTAAACCTAAAGCCTTTTTTGCGTTTCGTACTTTTTGTAATTCTGCCATTGGGTTTGGGTCGGCTTTGCCATGTAGGTTTGCACCTTTACTTCCTAATCCTCCTTTTTTCCTTTCGCTCATTACATCTTTATAACGATGATAATAGTTGCGATTGTTTTCTCGGCATTGTTCTCTGTTGGCTTCTTCACCACATTTTGTTTTGCAGTATTTTTTGTGTTTTTGTGTTGGTGTGAATAGTCTACCGCACCATTCACATCTTGGTAATTTGTCGAATATTATTCTGATGATGTTGGTTGTCATTTCTTCAGGTTCATCAGGTAAGTATGGTGTTGTTATTGTGTTTTTGTAGTTTTCGCTTATTTCATGATATTTTCGTATTAATGATTTATTCTCTTTTTGATAATCTGGATCTTCAAGTAACTCTTCATTTGTGAGTATAATATATAAGTCCATTTCTGGGAAATATCGGTTGATTTGTTTTATGAAGAAATCTGGTGTGTTATCATTTGTATTGTAAGCATAACTGGACAGTATACTCCTATCCCATATTACAATATCATATTTACTCCAATCTTCACCATAATAGGTGAAGCTTCTGTCAAATGCCATGAGTAATGCGATTTCGTGAGGTAATAATTTATAATTTTGCAGTATATGGATGATTTCTTCGTTTACTGGTTGAATTGCTTTTCTTACTCGGTAATGTTTTTTCCTGAAGAAACTTATTAATTCATTGACTTGTGTTGTTTTCCCTACACCATCTATTCCTTCTAATGCTATATGTAATACCATTTTTATTGTCTTCCTTTGTATCCTTGACTTTCAGCATATTTTCTTAAATCGTTGAACCATCGTTGGCTTGTGAATGTGTTATGATTTAATTGTAAGATTTCTCTTACTGCTTTTGATAATGGATATCCTTTATCCATTAATGGTTTGCAATCGTTGAATAATTGTTTCATTTCTTCTTTTCGTTCTGCTGTTGTTTGTGTTATAACTCTGATACCCATTTATATTACATCTCCAGTATTTCAATACATTCTTCAGGACATACATCCATGCAGACTTCACAATATGCACATTCATAGGCATTGTGCATGAAACATTTAACAGTCTTGTCATAGGTTAAAGCACCATTCGGACAGGTGTTTACACATTCCATGCAGTAATCACATTTACTGTCATCAATTTTAACTGTGCAAAAATTAACTCCTTGAATTCCAGTCATAAACATCTACCTCGTTTTTGCAATCTTTCCCTACGCTGTTCCAATAATACAGTATAATAACCAATATCAGTTGATATTTCACTATAATCAGCATCAACAAAATCCTCAAGTGTATCCAACTCATTAACAACAGTTCTTAACCTTACCACATAATTTTTTAACTTCTTGAAATCATCTGACATTTTTTAATCACATCCTGTAGGTTTGCTTTCTTCATCCCAATATATTAATGATCCAACTACTCCTTTTTGATTTTGGTATTTGTTACCGCATTCACCATAACTGCGATTGCATTTTTCGTTCAATTCTTCAAAGATTAGTTGACAGATTCTCATGTCTTCGTGTAATAGTATGCTGTTTGGTGATAGGTTTTTAATTTCTAATACTATTTGTCCTTTGAATCCGGCATCGATGAATCCTGCTGTTACATGAATTGTTACTCCTAATCTTCCAATGCTGGAGCGACCTTCTACTTTTGCACATAAATCATCTGGTATTTCAATCCATTCTTTTGTGTGTGCTAATACGAATTCATTTGGTGGTATTACTATGGCATTGGCATTAATGACATTGTATTTTGGTTCGTTGTTTCGTGGGTCTAATACTTCTTCTTGTTTTATCATTTGCCAAAATTCGTTTCCTAATCGTAAATCCAAACTTGATGGTTGTATTTGTTCGTTTGTTGGTCTGGGTTCGATGATTAGTTCTTTTTTATTTATTTTTTCAAGTATTGTGTTATCATTTAGTATCATTATATGTGATTTGGTGTACTGTTTTATTTATAGTTCAAAAGAGGAAGTGAATTAAAATAAGTAATAATATATGATGGTTTAAAGGTAAAAAAAAGGAAAAAATTCAGTTATAAAAAATAATATTACAATTGTGACATTTTGAGATGTGTCATTATGACACATCTATTGTTTGTTTTTCCTTGAATCCGAGATGTGGGTCACCTCTTCTTGAAACCCATGCTAATGCACATTGTGGTTTTTTGAGATAAGTTGTGATGTAGAATAGGTTTCTGTACTTGTTGACTTTGACTTTATCACCGATTTGAGCAGATTTTTTAAATCTGTTAATACTTGATTCAATCATTGAATCAGATAACCAGTAATCAGTATTTTCAACATCCATAGTTGCAGAATGACCCATGACTCCATATGGGTCTAATGGGTCATGATAATCAACTTTAAATGTTCCATCATCATTGATGGCAGTTATGACTCCATCAAGACCAGTTACTACTATTCCCCATTCAGGGTGTTTTGGTTTACAATCTTCATACATAATTAATCACCTTAAAAAAATAAATGATAAAATGTGGAATTTATTCCACTTTTATGATTTTTACCTCAAGTAATGATTCTTTCTCATAGATGATATCATTTACAACTGTGTGGTCTTTTGTAAAGCTATTGTCCTCGAATAAAACACAATTGAAAGTGTGTTCATCCAAGCAACTGTCTTTTGCATTATTAATCCTGTGGTTAAGGTAGTCAATTAAGCTGTCATAGGTTCTTACACTTGCATCAGATATTATGATGTTGCGGTTTTCTTCCCATTCTTTTTTGTCATGGAATCCTATTGCATCTTTTACTGGTAGGCTTAAATATGCGGAGTTGCATATGGTGTTGATGGTTAATGGAATTTTTTCTTCGTTTTCCATGTGGTCATCAAGGTATTTCCAGTTGCCATTGCATATGTCTATGTTAATGATTTCGCTTGGAGTTCTTAAAAAGCCAGTTTCAAGTTTGGTTATTTTTATGTTCATTTTCATTTTTGGTAGCCTCTTTCATAGTTTGTTAGGTATAGTTTTGTTTTTATAGTATATATACTTTTACTAAATGTATAGTTTTTTATAGTGTTAAAAAAAAATAACTAAAATTCATAAATCTTTCAACTGTTTCAAAATAATATCCGCTTTCCTGTCACCAATCCCATCAACCTCAACCAACCGCTCTTTTTTCAAACCCAAAACATCATCAATAGTAAGTAAATGAAGTTTATCACAGATTTTCTCTGCAGTCTTATAACCTACTTTTTCAACATTATTTGCCAACAATCTTAAAGCCGGAGTACCACGAGATTTAGGAAATCTCTTCAACACAGGTTTGGTATCAATGCAATGTCTTGCTGTTGATTCAATACATTGAAAAGCATGGTTTTGGTTAGGAACTTGGATTATGCTGGTAACATTCAACAATGAACCAAAACTACCATAATATTCACGAAGTGTCATATATCTGCCAGTATAACTTTGTTTTTCACGAATCAAATTATTCAATTCATCTGGTGTTCCAACTACAATAATGAAATGATAGTCAAAGTTATTGGATTGGTCTAATGCTTGGTTAAACACTCTATTATCTGACAAACTTCCAAGATAATCCTCAATGGTCTTGTATTCAAATGCGACAGTTATTCCGTTTTCTCCTTTGAATACATAATCTCCTATGGGTAATTCAAGGACATAAACTTGGTATTGTTCTAAATTATGTTTATTTTTATTTGCATTTTTAAAAAAATTATAAGCAGGTTTTACCCTGCTTTGCTCACGATCATCAATGAAACAAGTAATCATTTTACACTCCCATTGATTAATTCATATTCTTTTTTATACAAATCTTTTAGCTTGTGACCGATTTCCCATTGTAGATTATAATCAGATGTTTCTTTTAATTCTTTTTCTAATCTTTTAATTTCTGATTTCACTTCGTTTAAATCCATAAAAAACACCCTCTTTTTTTTAATCGTTTTCAGGAATATGATATTTTTTCATTAACTCATCTCTTGCAACAACTAAACGAGTAATTTTATGATTATGGAAATCCCATTTAAACCTTATACTATCCAATATAACTTGTTTAGATTCATCATCTAACTTTGAATTATCAATAATCTCATTAGCTTCTTTTAAAGTATTCATTTTCATTTTATGAAATTCAATTTCATTACGAATACTCCTTAATGTTTCATTTACTTCATTCATACCTTAATCAACTCAAAAATAAACTATTATTTTTAATAATTTTCAACAACAAAATCCCTAATTTCTTTCGCTTTACTTTTATCCCAGTTACATTCTTTTAACCTCCTAACCATCTCTTTTGCTTGAACAACCGTATGAACATAACCATAATAAACACCCTTCTTTTTAATCTGCCAATAAATTTTTTCTCCTCTCCTACTTGCACCATACCAACGAGGTTTAAAATGTTTTTTCTCCCATGCAGTTTTATTCCTGTTAGGTCTTAATCGAATTTTACCCTCTTCTTTACAGATTTTTCTTAATCTTTGCATATTCGCATGAGATATGTCAAGTAAATTCGGAATGTCTTTAACTGCAATGCTCGGGTCATTATATAATATTATAAATTCATCTTTATGCTGCATTAAAGTATCACCTTCAACAATGTTAAAGTTCATTTACAAATCACTCCTATTATTATACTTATTAATATTCCTGTGATGAAACCGAATAACCAGATATTTTCAACTAACATTTTTTTTAGATCCCTTTATACTTTTGACTTATTTTATTTCTTGGTTTCATATTGTATCCTCTTTTTTAATGCTTTGAGTACTGCTTTTCCTAATTCTGTTCTTTCAGTTTTAATACTATCGGTTATGGTGGTGTGTATGTATTGTATTTCTAATTTTAATCCTTGATTTTCTTTTTTCAAGTCTTTTATTATGTCATGTTGGTATATTATGAAATCTGTTTTACCTTTGCTTGTGTTATCAATTTCATTGAGTTTTGTGACTATATTGCAAAAGTCTTCATGGTTGTTGAAGTAATATTTTTCTGGTGTTCCATCTGCGTAAGTTTCTTCGTGGTCTTCAAAGTATTTTGAATCTCTGGATATTTGGAATCGTTGTTTATCATCTAATATTTCCGAATCATCTTCTTTATGTGAAAATTGGTTTTCAGTCATTCGTAACACTTCCATTCTTTTTGTAATTGTTCTTCTGCTTTTTTGAAGTCATCCATTATGTCTGTTAATGCTCTCCAATCTTTTTCTTCGATTAATCGGTATAGGTCATCTAATTGTTTGTATTGTCGGTTGTTTCTTTCTTGTAGTTCCTTGTTTTCTTTTTCAAGTTGTCCTACCCTATTTGCATTTTCTCTTGCTCCACGATGAAACTCATCTCTTTGTGCTTTAAGATTATCGTACTGGATTTTAATTTCTTTATTTTCTTCTGCTAACTCATTCAACTTATCAACGACTTCTTTATCTGTTAGCCATTCATCTTTGAATTTAAAACTATGTTCACAATAGTTTACATCTTCCCATTCTTCTAATAAAGCAACACCATTCTTGTAAACATCTTTTTCAGTCATTCCACATCACCTTTAATTGGAATATAATCCTCTGATGGTTTTTTAATCCTTATACTGATAAAATCATTTCCACTTACCACTATATCATTTATATCGTATTCTTGACCTTGTAAATCAACAATACGAATATCCATTACATTTACATTATATCCACTCATTCTATATCACCATCATAATTTGCTTCCATATTCAACTCTGTAACAGTTTTATTTTCATAAGGACAAGTTTTACCCATCGGCGGGTTTTTCTTTGAAATCGCACAAATAAAACCCCCAAAAGTAACATAATACATAAAAATACAATTTTTTAAGCATTTCATTCCAGATCACCACCTACTCAAAAAAATCATCTATCTTTGTCCAAACAAATGCTATAATGAATAATAATGCTATTGTGCCTCCAACTGAAATTACTACACTTAATATTATTCCAATTATAAAATCTAATCCTAAATTACCAGTTAAACTCATTCACATCATCACCATTCTTGCCAATACATCCAAAACCAACAATTACTGCACTTGTAAAAACCAGAGAATACATTAACCATCTCTGCCCCACACTTCTCACATCGTTTACTCTCTGTCATTAAATATTACCTCATTTAATTCTAACTCATAAATTATATCATCCAATAAAACTCTTTCACTATTAGTTAAATCTCTTTGATTAATTTCTTTCAAAATTTTAACAGTATCTAATTCAAGTTTAATTTTATCAAGCAACTTCAATGATTCTTCAAAATTATAACACCCATATAAACCCCAATTGGCTTCAAGAATAACCTTTTGATATGGTTCTAATATTTCTCCTCTTTCGCCTTTTTCTCGTAATGTATCTACAAAATCATTATCTATATCATCTCCACCGATAGTTAATGGATTAAAATGTATTTTTACTGCTTTAACTCCTTTTGCAGAATCTCTATCTGTTTGTACAAGCACCTCTGCTCTTTCATCACATTTCTGCAAATATCCAATTAATTCTTTAACAATCATATCATCATCTCCTTTTCTCTACTTTTTTCAGTCATTAATGATCCACTCCATAATATTTAATAGTAAAATTCATAATCTCAAACCTTCCGTATCCGCAATTATAACATCACCCTCAATAAAAGGTTTTTCACATTCAGGACACCATAACCTTGTATAACTTAATCGTTCCAATGGATAATCACAGACAGGACAATAATAACTAAAATCTGATGCTTTCCAATGGTCACAATAATCATTTTTCACAATGTCTGCATCTTTCAAGCTACAATGTATCATACCGGCATGAATTGACATACAAGAATATTTACAATTATAACATCTTTTTTTACGGATTTTCGGTTTTATCATAGCTTAAATACTCCTTAAACTCTTCCTGCTCCCACCAATTATTAACACTAACATCAGGAACAGTACCATGAACTGCAACATAATTAATAAAAATACACATTGCTTCTATACTTGCAATTGGCAGTAAATAGTTAGTTTCATTTTCCCTTAAAAATTCAACACCGTTAAAATGCTCAACAATACTGACAATTGGTATTATTCCATCAGTTTCACTCATTTTAATTACTCCATTTTCTTGACAGGTCTTTATCGTTGAATACTGTTTTTTCTTGACATTCTTTCATACTGCTGATATTGTCTTGAAAGAATTTAAGGCACATATCTCTTTTGGGATTGTAGTTATCACAGTTTAGGTGAATGTTTTCAACACAATTGTCGCAGTAATTATCCATGCCTTCTTTATTCTTACAGTATAATTCACTATTACCAATATACCTGTATTCACAGTCTTTAAAATCACTCATTCTTTATAACTCCATTTCTTTTTTAATCTTATCCAAATATACAACAGGCACATCATATGCTAATGCAATATCATGTTCCAGATTGCAACCTCTGGCATTTTCCCAACCATAACCCATAGCAAGTACATCTGCCATGCTCATAAACAGGATTGATTCACTAAAACATTCTAATGCTGATTTTTCATTATGGTTTTCAATTACTGTACTCATTATCTCACAATTATCATCATAATAATCGAATAATAAGTTTGCCATTTCGTTTCTTTCATCTGATATTTCTTTATCTGTTTTGTCCTTCATTGGACTGCTTAACATGATTTTAATTTTACTCATAAATTATTCTCTCCTTTTATTGTATTTTTTTCTTGCTTTCATTCGTTGTTCTTTTAGTTCTTTACAGTTCTTTTCCCAAAATCGTTTTTCTAAATCAAATATAGTTTTATCAGGATAATATGTTCCATCAGTTTTAAATTGCATATCTCTTAACATTTCCCATTTGTCTTTATCGTTGTCAAATATCCATTTAAGTTCATCTATTCTTTGTAAAGGACATAACCAACAATTGAAATGGGAATGATGTTCATACACTTCACCAAAATCGAAACCATAATCTTTACAGATTTCTAATGCTTCGGAAGTAGTTATATCTGCATCAACTAATGGATAAGAAACTTCATAACTGGAATAAAGTTTTTTCCCAGTTCTTTGCTCTTCATCACTACAATATCCAATATATTGCACAATGCTCTCTCTCTCTCTCCGTATTTTCCTTTGAGATAATCTCTCATTCTATCTCTTTTAAATCCAGTACACCAACGATTTAGGAATGATGGGAAACCCCATCTTTGAAATCCAGTATCTAAATCATCACGAATATTGATAATGTTAATTTTAACTCCAAGTTTTTTCTCTACTTGTCGGATATGGTCTTTTGCAGACTCCCATATCCAATCGCCAACATCACAGTAAATTATTTCATCTAATGGCAAATCATTCTCTAATATGTGAATGAGCATAGCAGTAGAGTCTTTTCCACCACTAAAACAACAAATATGTTTCATTGTTTCACTTCCATTTAATCTTCCACCTTAAAATAAGTAACCGGTTCATTACTATTCTTATCCATAAAAACAATTAAAGTATCACCACTACTTTTAGTAACCATAACATCAACTTCATCCGGTGACAACTCACCAATCTTTAAAGCAGTATTCACTTTCAACAATTGAAAACAAAAATCACGATAATTCATTTTATTCAATCCTCCTTTTTTGTAAAAAAATCACTCCTCACAATCATCAATATAACTCTGATTAACAAAAATAACACGATTATTCTTAACATCCTTCAAAATATCAATACTCCTTGATTGGTACGCTCCAATACCAACCCAAACTTCCGCTTCATCAGGAATTAAAGAAACAAAATGTTTCAACTCCTTACCTAAAATCTTCTCTCTAACCATTTTTCCAAATCTCCTTATCCATATTCTCTTTACGCTTAACACACACCACATGATTCACTAAAACTAATTCCAACTCTGCATGACATTGAGGACAAGTCCAAATATACCTGCCCTTAATCAGCATAACAATTTTCATAAAAACTGATGGTTTAAAATGATAACCACACCTACAATATTGAAGTTTAGGATTAATCATTTCAACCATTCACCTTTCTTAATACTCCACATTCTCTTCAAACTATCATAACCCTCTTCTTTCAAACGATTACGAATATACCGGACATTACTATTCTTATTCGGCAAACCAAGAACCTTATAAATTTCAGCAACAGGCAATGTAGTTTCAAGATAATAATGTAAAAACCTTTGATATAAAGATTCCCGATAAGATTGTACTTCCTGACTTGATAATTGAATAACATTAATAGACATTCAAATCACTCCACAAAGGAACAGTCACAGCAATGATTTTCAAAGTTGGTCTTGGTAGATCTATATTTTTTTCAGTCATTTTATCTCTGACTTTTATAATATACTTGGATTTCATATGTTTGGTAGCCTCACTAATTTTTTATTTAAATGGTTAAAAATAAACTAAACATTCAACAAGAACATTAGTTTAAATTAACCCTCATTCTTTATAATTTCAAAAATAACATATCATTCAAATACTAAAAAAGATTGTTTTTTACTTTACATTAAACAACTCCAAAATAGCATCTTTATAACCTATATTCCAATTCACTCGCCTAAACTCATCAACAATATCCTCAACAACATCACTTGAAATCTTATCTTGATGAATACTTGCAAAAACAGTATTCTTACCATCAACAGCTTTCTGAATAATATAATAACCATTCACTAACGCATAATTTTTTGGTTTAACCCTGTTATCATCAATGAATGGTTTAATCTTATTAATTTCCCAGTTATGTTTGATGCATTCCTTGACTACTTTTTTTGCAGTATTTTCATCAGGAAACCTACCAATGTATAATTTTTTACCATCAATTTGTTTCTGAACATCGTAGTATCCATCACTTCTTTTGCTGTAGAATTTAGCTGTTGTTTGGTTCATATGTCTTACTTTGGGTATATCTCCATTTCTTATTGCCATGTTTCGTAAATTGCAGTATTGTTTACTATTCAAGTTGTTTATCCTCCTTACATCATGAGCAGTTATGTTCATGTTATTATAATCGCTGACAAAATCATTATATAAACTATCCATTCTTAATCAACCCATTTTTTTATTCACTTAACATTTTTTGATGTAAATCATAAGCAATATTCCAATCATCACATTTGACCAAATCAGAACCATCAACATTATAGATCAAGTCTTGCATCATACTCACTAAATCATCTTCAGGAACATTCAAAACAACACTTGCCTCCACCAAATCATCTTGATGGTACACATTTTTGCTGCGATAACTACGCCAAATGCTTAACCATGCTTTATTCAACTTATCCTCATCGAATAATTTCAAATCCTCTTCATTATTTTGACTCTCCGATAACAAATGTATCTTTAAACGAGCCTCTTTTATCTTATCCAATTCATCTTGAATACTTTTAACAGTATCCTCTTTACCAGTTACATCAAGATACACTTTTAAACAATTCTCGATAAAATCAGACAAATTAGGAATTTCCATTTTTGCCCGACTTAACACTTTACTATCAATACTGATAGTTGTAATTTTCTTCTCCACCATCTTTTATTCACCTTTAAATTAATTCTTTCCGAATATTTTTTACAGCAGTATTAATTATTGTATCACGATTAAAACCTAACCCATAACAGAGTACACCAACTTCCTGCTTGACACCTGCAAGTATTTCCTTTGTAACATAGGATGCACCAACAGATTTCATTTGTGCTTTTATCATAGATTCAGTATCATTAACAAGTTTGATTTCAGCATCAGATAAGACATTTTCAAGTTCACCTTTTGTTTCAGGTGTTAAACCAATACTTTTTAATGCCTCACAGTAAATCCTTATACTACATTCTGCATCATCAACAGTCGCAGTATTCCTTAATTCAGTTTTTGCTCTTGCAATAGTCAACCGCTCCAATGATAATAAATCTCTTGCAGTAATAGGTTTACTACTATTGTCCTCTTTTGCAGATTGCCTTGTATTGACATAAAACTTAATCAATGTTTGTTTAGCATCATCAGTTAAAACCGGAAACACTTCCAATTTAGCATAAGATACATATTTCTTAAATAATTCCTCATCCAAAGGTTCAATTGGGTCTTCACGATTATTCTTATTCAATAACGCATTCGCTAACTTGGTATCATGTTCAACTTCAATTTTATCATTCAAAGCAAACACTAAATCAAACCTTGACAATGTACTATCCGGTATATCAATCTGCTCATTAACAGTCTTATAAGGATTAAACCGACTATACTTTGGATTAGCAATAGCCAAAATACTTGTCCTTGCAGACATTGTCTGCACCAACCCCGCTTTTGTACTGCTAACAGTTAACTGTTCCATAGGTTGATTCAAACTTTTCATAGTCTGCTTACTTAACTTGTCAAACTCATCAATACATAAGATACCAGTATCCGCCAATATAACCGCACCAGCCTCCAATGTCCAACTTCCAGTCAATTCATCCTTGACTGCGGTTGTTGTTAAACCAGCTTTACTGGTATCTGCACCATTGATGTAAATTTGTTTTGGTGTTCTTTTTCGTAATGCAGTTACAAGTTGACTTTTACCAATTCCCGGATCACCAATCAACAAAATATGACTTGTCCATCTATCCATATATTCAGATTTGAAAACATCATTAGTTGGTCGGTAACCCTCAAACATTTGCAAGAGTAACCCTTCTTTTACAGTTTCATACCCAACAATCTCTGGTGCTAAACTGTAACACAACCTTTCGTAAATGTTATGTTCTTGACTTAACTTATGGATTTCTTCAATGTCCTCATCAGTTAAACGATAATCCTCAAAAGGATTATTAACTGGTTCAATGCTATGTAAGTCAAGGTAGAATTCAAAATCATTCTTTTTATTGTTCTTGTCAGATTTCCTTACCTTGAACTCTCCCATGATATCTACAACATCACCGGCTTTAAGTATATGGAATGGTGATGCAAGATAGTCCTGCATATATGCTTTGAACTCTCTTGTAACACCACCAACCCTGTATTCTAATGGTTCTTCGAGTTTAACATGGCGGTAATCTCTGTAAATACTTAAATCTTGACTTAATCTGAATTGCCTACCACCGCATTCACTACATAATGATGGTTCAGCTAATATATTATCAGTAACAGGCATTTCAATTAATCTCATACATCCTCTACATTCCCATACTGCAACTTTTGGTGCAGGATAAGACTCTGTGATATTCTTTATCATTGCTTTTGTACTGATAATATCACCTACATGACTACTGTCAAGGTCATGTAATTGTGAATTAGGTGGGAGGTCAATAATGGTAATGCTTATCCATTCTTTTTGGATTTTACCATTATTGATTTCAGATTCCACATCATCAATTATTTTATGCCAGTTATTATATTCAAAGAAGTTTTTACCAGTTTTATTATTGAAGTAATCATTGAACAAGGTATAATCTAATTTTATCCTTGTCCTATGATTACATTTAACAGTTAGGTCTTCTTTGTGAAACTGTTGAATGTATTCAAGTAATACTGTTGTTGGTTTTACAGTTTTCATAATGAATACACTATCCCCTTATATTTTACTGTTGTTTTAATGCTCCTTCAATAGATAATAAAGTTCTTTGTGCTTTAATCAAATCATTAAGGATATTTAACTTGTTTTTATAAAAAGTAACAGTATCCTCAAATCCATCAACCTTTTGCTGTTGTTTAATCACTAATGGTTTAATATATGCTTCTTTCATTGCAATTGTTGGTCTGCTTTCATTTAATTTTTCTTTAAAGTCTGTATTAAGCAATAAATCATCTTTTTTATCTTTCAATTCTATTTTAGCAGACTCCAAGTTTTTCATTGCAGGTTGCAATTTCTGAAACAACAAGTACATTTTTTCAAAAATCAAATCCTTCAATTGCAAGTCCATAATACTGACAGTTTGACCGAACATATCCTGTTTACTTTCACAGATTTCACATTCAAACAATATTATTTGTGGAAATTCCGGTAATTGTTCCACATCATCTACAGTAACTTGTTCTTTTTCTTCGTTAGTTAAATCTTTATTTGTCATTTTGGTAGCCTCAATACATTACTATTTTTTTTTAAAAATTTTTCATATCCAATATGATCCAACTTGGATATTCATCACTTGCACCTTTGATAATTTTCACTTTAACCCAGTCAAAACTATCAATTTTTTTACAGATGTTTTCAACATTGATTTTCCTGATGTTATTGATTTCCTCACCAGATGGTGTTACAACATTGGTTTCATCAATCCATCTCATGAAACTAAAGCAAAGGTCAAATCCTCCTCTCATGAACTTGTAACCTTTGTTTAGGTTTTCGATGAATCCATCTTCATCCATTCTTGGAATGTTAGCGTAAAGGTCAACATATTCATTTTCACCATCAATGATTCTTAATTTAATGGATTGATAGTTTTTTTCAAATTCGCCTTTATCGTTTTTGTCCATGTTTCTGAAGATGGAGATTTCAGGGTATCCATTTACAACATTGCCAATGTCGAAATCGTTGATGTTGTATTGTGTTGCGTTGCCCATGTCACGATATTCTTTACCAGATATTGTGGCGTATTCATCTGGTTTGAATTCTGCTGTGAATCCGAATTCATCGTTGGTTACGATATCTTCGTTTGTTTTTTCTTCGGTTTTTGGTTCGTTTGTTACAGTTTCTGCAACTTGTTCAATTGTAGTTTGTTCTTTTAAACTCATAATTTTACTCTCCAATTTAATAACGATTATCTAATACTCCTTGCACATATTCTTTCCAGTCATTAATCCCATATCCTCTTTCCACTCTTTTTGATATCAAACAATGTTTAGGATTGAGATTCAATACTAAAGAAACATCTTTTTGTTTTGTAATGTTTTCTAAAATCAATGGTTTTACATTATCAATTAACCATTCACGAGATTGTTTAGCATTCATATTTGGTTGTCTTTTTGGTTTTTCGGTGTAAACAATGTTTTCTAAACCATCAATAAATTGTTCTAATACTTCTCTTTTGGTTTTAATTAATATGGATTCTAACCAATCAAGAGGATGGTCATATAATTCAATCCATTCTTTTTCTTTTTGATTTGTGTGGTCTAACATAATATCTATAAAATTCTCTGTTAATCCTTCAGATTGGAAAGATAAATCAGATAAATATTCATCAAGTTCTTGATTTAATTCATCACAATCAGTATGTTTGTATTCTTTTTTTACAAATTCAAATGTCATAATTTATGCACCTCTAAAAATAAAATAAAAAAAATAGGAGTTAAATATTTTTAAAATATTATAGGTTTATCCGTTACTTCCTTTTTCTTATTTTCCGCATTAATATATAATGCTTGTAATTTATCAATAAACTCATTAACATCTCCGAGTTTATCAGCATCACTGCTGTTTAATGCAAAGTTTACAGATTTAAGGAATGGGAAACTAAACTCTTGTATGCAAACGAGTACAGCTGCTCCAACAAGGTCATCATCAATATTAATTTTCCCGAATTTTAAATCATTACTTATATTAAGCACCATGTTCCCAGCTATTTCAGACATAATACTTTTAAACTTTGGGTCATCTCCAAATTCTTTAAATAATCCATCAAACATTTTATTAAAACCTCCTTTAAATAAAATATTTATCCTTTAAATTTAGGCATATCCTCCGCAAAAGTAGGTTCAAAACCAGCCATCTTCATAATCCAACTTAAACCCATCCTGTACGCCTTTCCTAACGCCCTTGTTTGAGCCATACTGGCAATACTAAACAAGTCTTTTTGGAAACCACTTCTATCCGCTTGAGCTTCTGCCCTTGCAATTACAGTTCCACCAACAATCTCATCATTTTGAATTATTGGATTCTGATACAAGGTTGCCCTTGCAGTATAACCAATGGTTCTGCCTTTATTATTCTTCATTTCACTAACAATTGTAGTAACCGGCACAATTCCCAAGAATGTACCTAACACTTCCCAACCTTCAACAGTAACATATTCTTTTTCAGGTTGTTTTTTGTTCAAACCTTTAATTGCTAAACCTTGCTCCCTTACCAATGGTGCAAGAGTATTAGCCACATTAGTAGCAACACCAATTTTAACACTCATAGGTATTGTCGCATCAAGGATAGCATAATCAGGTAATGTTGCCGGTTGCTTTTCATCTTTCACTTCTACAATTTCATTACTGTTTTCAGTAACTTCCTGTTTGATTTCTTCATCAGTTACAACTTCTGCAACTAATGGTTCTTCACTTGTTAATCCCATGCTTAATCAACTCATTTTTTTTTAATTCAAAATCTCTCATCTTTAACGATGTTAAAACTTTCAACTTCAGCACAATCTAAAACAACTGCACAAAGAAACTCCTCATTATAATAACGAGTAAGTTTCAAATCACCATTCAACTTTTCTAATGTATCAGTTTTAAGAATAGTTGAAATTTTACCACTACGAAAAATTAACTGAATTTTAAAACCATCACTCAAATTTTCGTGTTGGATCATAATATTATTAATGTAAACCATCTCATATCACATCCACCATATGATTATACATATTTCCACTTTCAACTGCTGCTGCTCCAGTTATGAAAAAACAGAACCAAACAAAAAATAAGATAACTCCAATCATAACTGCTAATGCTATAAAATTAAAGTTCCTTCCAATGAAACAATCCAATTCTCTTTTCAAGTCAAGTTTAGTTTGTTGTTTCTGCAATCTAACCGGTTCATTAGTATCAGGATTGGAAAAAATACTAATTAATATAAGTAAAACATAGTAAATAGGATTCATTTATTCCATCTCCATCTTATTAAAAAAATCAATCCAATCCATATTCTCGGATACAGCACCATCACCAGTAGGTGCAGGTACACTATCCTTTGCAGCTGCTTTTCGATACGCAACAATATATGGTCTACCCATATTCCATTTAATACCGACTTGGTCATTAATATCCATAAATTTTATATCTTTGCGAAGATTTTTATGAACATCACATATGAAACTGCCTTTGCCGGTATTTCCTCTTACTTGGATTTTACCGTTGCCTTGAATGTTTTTTATTCTTGCACGAATATTGAATTTGGCAACTTTAATCCATCCTTCATGGTCTAATACACCATGAAAGTTTTCTTTAAATGATGCATTTTGGCTCATTCTTAATCAACTCTTTTAAAATTTGTCTTTCCATCAAATCAAATGATTCGATTTCAGATTCTTCATAATTCAATTCGAAATTATGCTCTGCAATTAATTCCTCAAAATATTCGGTTGGATTTTGAGGTGGTAATATTGCAGGTGTTGGTGGATTTAGGTCATAATGATTATAGTTCTTGGTTTTCATTATAATCTTCTCCACAATTACTTAATAAAGGTATTACTACTTTATCAAGTTGTTTTTTTTGGTCTTCGGTTATGAAATAACCTTGTTGACCTTTGTAGGTTATTTTTTGCATATTTTTGGTAGCCTCCACAAAAATTTTTAATTCTTGTGCATGATTAATATTTCTCAATAGAGTTATATTAATCTATGTACTATTTTATTTCTTGTAGTATATAAATATAACTATTAATACATTTAGAAATCTTGACAATAGTATTTATAACATTTTATATACATCACTATTTATACAATATTAATAAGGAGTGATTGATGATGAGTGATGAAAAAATTATGATCAGAGTACCTGCAGCATTAAAAAAAGAATTCCAAATATTATGCTTACAAAAAGACACCAACATGAGCGATGTCTTACGAGCATATATTGAAGAATATGTCCAAGAAAATAAGTAACCAATTTATAGAAAAATTTATAACTAATACCCTATAAATAAACATAATAGGTTATTATTATGATATATGTTGCAAATTTAAATTATAAAGGTAGATTATTTTATTGTTGTTTGGTAGCCTCAATACTATTTTTTACTCTTTCTTCACTTTAAATTAAAACATAAATCCTCTGATAATAATCTATCTTTGGATTAAAAAAGTACATAATTTTTTTCAAAAAATAAACATTCTTAATCAACTCAAAAAAAAGAAATTGCTTATTTTTTTTAATACAGTTTCTTTTTTAATCCATTATATAAATCATATTTTTTCCTGCCCATTTTTTTTATCAACTCCACATTATATTTTTATCAAACAAGTGTATAAAAAAGCAATGAGAGAGCATTTGAAAAGTAATATAAACTTTACAAATACCATTTTTTAATTGATTCTAATTCCTTTTCAATCTGCTCAACTTTTTCAACTTGAGCCTTCAACTTCTTATTCTCATCAACAATACTCAAATACTCCGGTGAATATTTAGTAACCTCTTTAACTTCAGTAAATATTAAAACACCTTCTAAAGCTTTAATATACTCATCTCGCAATGTATCTTCATCTTCAAAAAAATAAACATCATCAACAACACCATTACTTTTACCCTGCAACACTTTCACCAGATAACGAGGCATACCATGTTTCTCCAACATTGTAGCATGAAACTTCCTTAACATATGACCACGCATACGATTAAAAGTTCCAACTTTCCCTAAATTTAATGCATTATTCAATTCCTTAAATTTAACATCATAATGACCTTCACTAATTTTAAACAATTTATCTTCACCAGTTAACAAAGGTCTATGATAACATTTGTTTCTTTTATTTCTCAATAGGAGATAATTAACGATTTCCTGTGTTGCCTCTGGACTACAAAAAGTAATGAAATATTTATTGGTTTTACTTCTCCTCATTTTAAAAGTAGGTATAATTTCCATTTCTGATTCAAACATTGTATTCAATGCATCAGGAATATTATCTTGTTGATGATAACTATATGTGCTTTCAATGAAATCATTTACAGATAAGCTTAAACAATCCACTTTACTCATACCACTACTGCATAAAAATAATATTAGTGATTTCATTAATGGGTCAGATAGATCAACAGCATTCCGGATAATTTCTTTGGTGGGCAAATCTTTTGCAGTTATTGGTTCGCTGACATTTGCATTTTTAAGATTCCATGATGGTAGTTTGCCTATCTCTATCTCATGATGATTGTAAAATCCTTTTACTGCTTTTACATATGCTTTTGCAGATGATAGTTTCATGTTGTCTTTGCAGTAATTCATGTAGTTTATTAATCGTATTTTTAATTTCCTGCGTTTCCATCGGATACCTTGTTCTTCTTCTATGTCAGCTTCATTTATTAGTTCGTGTAAAGTTAAACCTTGAAAGTCGCTGTAATGGTTTAGCATATATTTCATGCTTTTATATGTTTTTTTTCCTAATCCTCTTGTTGTAATATATTCTTGTAGGTAGTATTCATTTGATATCATTGTTTGGTTCGCCTCGTTTATTATATTATTTTAGGATAGTAATCAAAAATTTTGTAAGAGAGCATTTGAAAACTAATCATATTTTTGGAAAATACATGATTTTCAAGGTATTTGTTATTGAGAAATGATTTGATTTTCTGGTATTTTCCACCATAATTTTTGGGTATGATTATTGTGGATTATATCTGTTTTTTTTATTATTTAAAATAGGTTAAAAAAATTGTTCGAGTATTATAAAACGAACAAAAATTTGATGAAAAAAAATAGGATAAAAAATGAAAAGAAGTAGGGTAAAAAAATGCAGATTCATCATTTAATAGGTTTTTATATTTTTATAAAAAAAATCATGGAGAATTCATGACTTTAATCAATTTATTACGATATGTGCAAATTTATATGTTTTATTTTAACAACTTTGGTAGTTTAAAAATTGAATATTTTTCACAACAAAAGAGATTGCGTGTTAAAAGACCTCTACATTTTTCAATGGATAATATATGGCAATAAAAAAGGGAAAAAGATTATAAATAATCTCCTTCACCTTTTTTGACATTATTACAATAGTTTATAAATAATGAACCATTAATTTTTTTCCCTACAATTAATATCTTGGTATACTATTTTATTTATAGTTCAAAAGAAGAAGTAAATTAAAAAAAAATAATAATAAAAAAAAGAGAGAATAATATCATTAGATGGGAACGAGCATAAAAAACCATCTAAAAACTCGATATCATTCTCTTTTTTTTACAGCCCAAGTGATATATCAAATAATTTACCGAAACTTGTTTAAACGCCTTCAATTGTTTTAGAGAATACTTGAAAACATAGAATATAAAAAAAGTATTCTCTAATATTATATTATATTAATAGTGTATAAATAGTTCAAAATAAGAAATAAAATAAAAAAAGGAAAAAATAATAATATTTTAGAATAAATTCACATGAACAACACTACTAATGCTATCCACCTTACCATCATTACAACTAATCTCCTTAACCAACAGAATAACATCATCGCCTTTTTTCATAACAATCTCCGCAATACTATTCACAAAATTATCAGCTACAGGTTTGGGATTTGCAGTAAAAACAGTACCGACAGGTTCGACTTTCAACTCTTGAAAAGTCACATCATAAGACTTAAAACTATCATCATCCCAATACTTCAAAGACAATGCTGTACTATCCCTGTTGATTGTAATTACATCTTCAATAATACTTCCACCATCTTGATCTAATAGTTTCCTGATGAGTTCATCATAACTTTTCAGGTCATTGTTTTTTTTCAATAGATCAAGTTTTTCTTTTGTATTTTTTTTGATTTGTATGGTTGTAATCTCACTCATTATTCCACCTTTTATCAAATTTTCGTAAATCATTTTTACTAATTTTAAAAATCATTATTCCATTATCCATATCCAATCCATCAAAAATAACAGGAACACCTAATACTTGTGTAAATGCCTTCTCATAAACATAAGAAGCAGTTCTCCATATGACAATGATATTAAATTCATCTATATTTGAAGTAACAAGAACATTGAAATATCTCTTTAATTGTTTTTTAATCCAACGAATTATTGATTGTTCACTATAACCATGTTTTTCAATCAAATAAGGTAAATAACCAGTCAGTTTAACCCCTCCAATTCAATTCCAAGTTCATCTGCAATTAACTTAATCGTATAAGATAACATACGATATGAGTTATATACAATTACATTATCTAAATTGTTATGTGCCTGAGTCTCTGCATAATGAATATGTTTATCCAAAACATCTATAATTTTTTGCTCATTTTCCTTTAATTCCTTGTTTTCTTTTTCAAGTTCGCCTTGTTGTTTTAATAAGTCAAGATACTTTTCATGAAGTTTATCAAATGATTTTTTTGTTTCTTCAAGGTCATATTTCAAAGCATCAATTTCAGTCATTCAGAATCTCCTCCAATTCATCAGAAATATGATAATCCAATCCACTATCATTAAAAATATTAATCATCTCATCTACTTGTTCTTTAAGTTCCTTGTTTTCTTTTTCTAATCGTTCTCCTTCTTTGATTAGTGTTTCTTCTGTTTTACATTTGGCAGAGTATAAACTAGTTAATTTTCCTAATTCATCGTTTAACTCATTCAATTCATTACAAATTGCTATTCCATTGCTCTGATAAATTATACTATTTTTTTCATTGTCTATAATATCCCATTCGTACGGATTTTCATCAATTCCATATAACAATGAATATCGTTTTTCAGTCATTTTAAATCATCTGCTCCTTACAATTTTTACTACTACACCATTCTTCTTTTAATGTGCAGTACAATCTTTGTTCTCGGAATACTTGAAAAACACACCTCTGCCACTTCTGAAAAAATCGTTTTTCATTCATTCCACATCACCATCTTCCCTAAATTGACTTATTTGTTCAAAGCAAGTTTCACAAAGCACTTCTCCATCAGATACTACAAAATGTAGCATATTTTCAATTGGTAACCCACATCTCTCACATTCAGTCATTCCACATCACCTAAACTGCCCATTACTTGTTTTAATGTTTCCTCATCTAATTCATTCCTACAAACTACTTTAAGATAACGCACTTGTTGTTTTAACTGTTCAATCTCTTTTTCCAATTCCTTGTTTTTGATGAATAACTTATCACAATCCATACCTAATTTCATTGCAGTATTCTTTTCCCTATGAAATGCTGCTTTTAAGTTTTCATTCTTTTCTGATAATTCCTGATTATGTTTCTCAAACCGTTTAGTTTGATTCCAGTTATCATTCATCAAATTAACAATATCCATAAAATTAGACTCATATTCTATTCCTGTTAAATTATCAACAAGACAAATATCCTCATGTGAACCATTATCTGTTGTAAATCGTTTATTCCCAGCCATTCTTTCAACCCTCATCATTTAATCAGGAAATTCCATATCAAACTCATAGCATTTCTCAATATGCTCAACAACATTCTTTAAGTTAATAACTGCCATAAGATACCCTTGTTGTATGTCATTTTCTTTGTATTTATCTAAAACAGTAATTAATCGTTTCATTGTTTCTTCCCTTAATTTTTCAGTTTTATTTACTGTTTCACACATTCTAAATCACCACTCATCAACTAACTTATATTCTTCAACTCCATAATCTATTTCGCTATCAGAATACCATTCAGTCATATAAAATAAATCCTCACTATCATTAAACCAACACATTGTTTTACCAGTTTCCTTATTAAATACTCTAAATAATCGTTTTTCACTCATCCCACATCAACTCTTTTGCTTTTTTAAATTCATCATAAACTAACTTTCGATAATTACATCTTAAACGCATTACACCATCATCAACAAACACTATACTCAATTTACAAAATATAGGAAAATAATCATTAATATTAACAGTAAGATCACCCTTAACAACACAAGGCACATAATCCTCCAATATAAAATTAGGACAATATATTATACTATTCTTCAAATCCAAATCAACATAATCCACACCAGTTAACTGCAACTTACATTCAACACCATCTTCTAATGTAAATAATAATGTTCCAGATGGGATATTATCATTAACTTTCTCAACTCTAATCATCATTTAATATCCTCCAATCAAATCTTCAAATTCTTTCATTTCTCTTAAAAAATCTTCATCATTTTCCTGTATCCAATTATACCTCTCCAACTCATCATCAGTTATAGTACCATTAATTTTCTTACGATACAATAATGTAAACTCATCAACATCTTCCTCTGATTCAGCAGGTATAATATCAGTCACTAACCAACCATTACGGAAAGTTTTGATAACAGCAGTATCGCCAACATTAAAATTCATAGTCATGCTAACTTTATCAGATAGATCAACTTTGTACTCATTGCCTTTACTGGATACAACCCATACTAAACCATCACCAATTTTAGTGATAGGTTGATGGATGGTTTCACCATCAACATCAACTATGATTTTTGCTTTGTTACCATCAGGCATTGTTTCTTGTCTAATCATTCTAAAAACTCCACAATACCATTTTGATGGTCGAAATCATCATCGCAGCTGTTACCATCATTATCATATTTTGGTATAAAATCTTCTTTTTTGTTGCAGTATAGTCTTTCATTGCCTTTTATGTTCATTTTTTCACAGTATAAACATTCTTTATGTGTGAATTCGTTTCTTTTTGGATTGCGAACTTCTAAATCAACTGGAACTTCTTTAGTGTATGATTCGGAGTATTCGCTCCATGTTAGGAATTTTACAACTTGGTAGTCTTCGTGTTCGCTGCAGAATTCTTTTAGGTCTTTTATTTTCCATGTCATTCTTTAATCAACTCATTTTTTTTGTTTAATTTTGCCTATATTTTATAGGTAATATATAGTTTTGTTTTTATAGTATATAAGTATTAATGTATTCTATATATTATTATTAATATAATATAACACCTATACTCTAATATCATAAATAATTATATATCATAAATAATTATTTATCATAAATAATTATTTATCATATTATAATATCTCTATATAGTCTTTTTTTAGAAAATAGTAATAATAAATAAATAATAAAGTAATAACAATAATTATAACAATGTTATAAAAACAATCAAAAAAAAATAAAAGAAAAAAAATTACAACCTAACAGACCTCTGTGCTAAAACACTACCACCAGCAAAAAACTGCACATAACACTTACCCTGATAAACCTCAACAAACATCTTCACAGGAACACGCTTATACTTATGAAAACAACACTCATCAAAATCACTATAATCATAAACCCAACCTTTCTTCTCCATATTATAAATAAGATTACCCTCACTATAATCAGAATAAGGATTAAAAGATTTAAAAACAGTACTCTTGATTTTCTTATATTTGCCAGTTTTAACAGTATAAGATTTATACTTATGTTTCTTCTTTGCCTTTTTCAATGTTTTATATTGTTTATTTGATATTTTCCCTTTATATTTACCACATTTGAAAGTATGACTCGCACTCACTTCCGCAACACCACAAGTCATACCTATAATAAATATTAAAAGAACAATCAATAATATTGTCTTGGACTTCATAAACTTATATTTATGATGTCATCTATTAAATATTTACTATATTTATTATTTAAACTATTAATTTGGACACCCACATATAAGTAAAACAAGTCATTTTCGTTAACAATACAAAACTGCACAACATCATTGACATGATCATTATCAATACTAACAGTCACAGGCACATTTGATTTATAAGTTACAGTTTCCTGCTCAACAATATTTGATTTAATATTGGTTTTGCTACGATGGAATATTGTAAAACTTTCAAGAGTATTAATTAAATTCAATAACTCCATAAATTAATCACCTATTCAAATTTGCCATATACCATGATGGGTTAATTGCTTTTGGAGTATTCGTACACCATACACAATTTAAAGGTTTACCATTGTGGCTGACTACACAAGCAGGGTCACGAATAAATGTACTACCATCATTTTTAGTTATTCTTAACTTTACATGACCTCCACTTGAGCAATTTACATGAAGACATTCCACTTTTTTATATAGTTTCCAGTCTACGAGTTGTTGTATGCAGTTCTGAACCATTTGGCAACAATCGGTACAGTTTGGGTCTTTTGAATCATCTTTATTATTCTTGGCAAGGTTGTCGATTACTTGTTTATTTGAGAGTTTATCATCATAGTAACTGCCATATCCTCTGCCTTGTATTAATTCAAGTATTCCATCAACTGTTTTTACTTTTTTACCCTTATTGAATACTTTGATGAAGTAAGCATAAACTTTGTTACTGGTTTCTACTGGTTTGGTGAATACTTTTTGATTTATGGTTATTTCGGAGTCATATTCGCCATATTTATCGTAATATACAAGACAACGAGCAAAAGTATATGTGAATAAATTGGAAGCGATTTTATAACCATTCCAAGCTAAATAATTTGGCATACGATGTTCTTTTTCAATAAAAGTAGTTAATTTCTTTGCTAAATCCAAATATTGGTTTTTAGTCATCTGCCTTGATATATGAGTGTGTGAGGGTTTTGGAGCATCATTGATAGTGATTTTTTTAACATCTTTTTTCGGTTTAACTAATACTTTGGCAAAGTAATAACTCCATTTATGACTCATACCGATTTTATAACTGGTTTTTACATTATGTTTCACTTCTTTTGCTTTTTGAAGGATTGTACTGTATGTATAATTACTCATATTTTATTTCCTCCTTTCTTTAAACATATAATTGTCTGAATATTCATTTACAATACATCTGTTACTTACAAGATAACAGCATTTCTCCAAGTCATGGTTACAGTTTCTACGATAACAGCAACCATCACAAAATTTTGGTGGTTCTTTCATAAAAAATAGATCAACTCCTTTAATTTAAAATTCAAATAAAAAAAAATAATAAATAAAAAATTTTAAAGGGAAATACCATAATCAAATCCATAAAAATTTAAGTTGATGTTTATGGTAAATTCCTCATGTTTGATTTCTTTATTGATTTTACCGATTGTTACATTTTCCATTACACTCATGTAGACTTTTTTAAACTCGCTTGGATTGGTTTTAATATATGTTGCATGAACACTATCTCGGCTTCTACCCTGTAATAAGTCAATGTTATCTTCACTTAATCCTATGTTGGATGCGTGGAATTTCCTTAATGTATGTGGTCGAAGGAATCGATAACTGCCTTTGAAACCAAATTCAAGTTCATCGTTTATTTGTGCGAAATGATATGTCATTTGTCTGATGGTTAAATCCCATACTGTGTCATTAATGTTTAATTCTTCTTCGTTGGCTTCGCAGATGTCTAATCTTAATAGTAACCATTCGATGATTGAGTGTGCAGCTTCTGGTGTGCAGAATGTGTAATAGTTCTTTTTGGTTTTCTGTCGGTAGAGATAGAGTGTTGGTACAACTGGTTCGATGCTGCTGTATAAGTTTTCAAGTATGTCTTTTAGGTCATCGCTGTCTGTTGTTATGTAATCTCTGCATCCATCTATGAATGTTTTTATTGTTAGGTTGGCACATTCTGTTCTCCCTGTACCGGAGGATGCCATGAATAGTATTAATGAGCCGATTTTTTTACCGGCTATGTCAATTGCCATTCCGATTTGTTTTTTTGTTGGTAGGTCGAAGTATGTGGTTTCGATTTTATCATCTGATTGTATTGGTGGTAATTTTGGAACGCTTACTTCAAAATGAGTGTATAGTGTTATTAGGTGTGTCATGTGGTGTTTTATTGTGCTTGTTTTCATGTTGGTTTCGTTCATTAGGTGTGTTCTGAATTGTAGTAATCTTGTTCTTATACTTCTTTCTCTTTTTCTGATTTGTATATCGTTTTCTTCATCTATGGCTTCGTTTATTAAATCATCCATTGTCATATCATAGTATGATGTGTAATGGTTGATTGTGGTTCGGTATCCTTTTATTGTTTCGTTTTTTAGGTTTCTTTCTTCACAAAATTCTTCAAAGTACATTTTTTATCACTTTCTTGTTGTTTTGGTAGCAAGGTTATTTTTTGTACTTTGAGATTTATAAGTGTTATGATTTTGTGTATACTGAACATTTGATATTTGTATCCAAAAAGTACAAGAAAATTAGTGATTTATCTCCCTTCCATATATTCTGAAAAAAGCATACTTATTACAAGAATAATTTCAAGACAAAGGAGATAATACCCTCCATTGATTGAAATATCTAAAATCATTACTGGGAAGTTAATTAATGCTCCTATTAATAAGGACATTGTAATATCTGACCAGTATAAACTTGTTATAACATTCATTCTAACTCCCTAACTAAACCATTATAATGGTTTAATCATTATATTCTTCACATTTCCTCTTGTAGTGGAAGTATGTGCTACATATAATTTGAAACTGTTATTGTCAGTTAGTAAACTGCTTATGTCATAATTGCAAGTTGCTACGATTGTATCTCCTTGTTTCAAGTTAAACACACCAGTAGGTAATAATTCCAATGTGTACCAAGTGTTTGTTGATACAGTACAATCAGTATAAGTATAATCAGATGATACTGCACTATTACTGATTGTTATTCTTTGTGTATTTCCTGCTTTAATGATTCTTACTGCAACATTTCCGATTACAAAACCATATTGGGCATTGGTTGGTGCAGAAGTAATATTAACATCAATACTGACCTTGTTATCTTTATTAAATGTTAGATTATTCAATGATACAAATTTTGCACCACTTGATGATGGATATAAGGAGTATGCAGAGTTATTAGTGTCATAACTGAATGATGCACCACTACCAACAGAGTATTTAGACACATTTGCAGATGAACTTGCATCAAAGAAATTACAATCTTGAACTTCGTATATTTTGGATACCAATGTACCCTTAACCGCCTTAAACTCAATATCACCAACACCCTCTGAATAATAAGTTTTAGACACCTTACCATTATTATCAGTATACAAAGTATCCCACAAAACATTATCCTTATATAATTCAACCGCTTGATTAACAATATTAGCACCAACAAAAGTAGCAGTAAAAGTAGCATATTGACTATTAGGTGTCTGTTGCTCATCAGCATAAGACAAAATATCTGAACCATCAGTCAATGCAAAATTTAACTCAACAGGATTAACAGTAATACTCCTTGAAACACTACTTCCAGTATAATAAGTATCACCACCATAAGAAACAGTTAAAGTATAATTTCCAGCATTAGGAATATTCACACTACCTGTAAAACTTCCATCAGAAGATGTAGTTAATGTTGCTAAAGTATTAGTTCCATCACTAACAATAATATTCTTATTAGCCATTGCAACACCATCATCTTCTTTCAAAGTACCGGCAACTGTGAAATAACCATCAGTATAAACAGTTAAACTTCCACTTGGGTTAGTTAAATTCAAAACACTTGTTTCCTTATTAATCACCCTTGACACAATACTTGATTGACAAGGACTATATGTAGAACCACCAGTACTTACTCCATCAAAGACTAACTGAAAACTATGATTACCCATACTTACTGGGCTTCTTGTGAATGAAACTTCTCCATCATTATCGGTTGTACTTGTATCTACAACTGTTGAACCGACTAATAATTTTACTGTTTGACCGCCAAGAAGATTACCGTTGCTATCACTTAATATTCCAGTTATGTTAAAATCATCACCATAAACAAGGTTTAATGGTACATCGATTGTTAAACTTGTATTTGCTGTTGCAGATGCATTTAAAATCTTGTTGGCTAATGTGGTTAATCCATCGTTTACACTTGCATCAGCAACTCCAACTGTATTTAAATTATCTGCTATTAATTGTTTTCTACTTATGTATGTTTGGCTTAAACTCATAATAACATATCCTCCTTTATATTGCCAATTAACTCATCTACATAACTTTTATCTGCTTTACTACTAATATCCGGTTTGTTTATTAAATCATTATAATTACCAGTCAATGCAACATTACTTAAAATTGGAAAATCCAGTATATCATCCACATTATGTTTATGATCTAAATCTGATTTACTGTCTATACTGGTGAATATTTGTTCCCATATGTCTTTAGGTACATCGGTTAAATCTTCGATGTCTGTGGTGAATCCACTATTATTCAAAGCTATCATTACTTTGTTGGTTGTGATTCTTATTTCTTCTTCATTGTTTATTCCATATGCGGTAATGTAGAAGAAGTTTCCTTTTACAACATCGTATGGGATTTTTACACCATTGTTTGTGTAATGGAATTGGTATGATTCGTATTTGTTGTTTTGAAGTATGATGAATTTTTGTAGATTATCCCAATCGTTTGTTGTGAAATCGATTATTATTTTGAGGTAATTGTTGCTTTTGTTTGGATAATCGTTTATTTTTGTTCTTGTTAATTTATGGTTTGTAATTATTAATTTCAAATCCATTTTATTGTTCACTCCATCATATCCTCTTCAATGTTACCTATAATATTTTTTACATATGTTGTTACTGCTTTTCCAGTTACTGCTTGTGTGGTGTTTTGGGATTGGATTAAATTTGATAATGGTGCATTATCTCCTTTTTCTCCTTTATCTCCTTTTTCACCTTTTTCGCCTTTTGCTCCTACTACATGACCAAGATTATAGAATGTCATTTATATATCCCACCTGTCGAATATTAAATCTCCATTTTCGTTTATATGGTAATCGTTGTTTGCTCCATCTGGTATTTCAACTATCAAATTTCCATCTTCATTTATGCTGAATGGGTTTTCAACATTGTTAGGTAATTCCACATATAAATCACCATCATTACCAATCGTGAATTTCCCTAATCCTAATGCAAGGATTACTGGTTCTGTTGTATCGGTTTCAATTATAACTAATGGATTATCATAATTCCCATTCAAGTATATTAATACTCCTTTACTGTTTTTTTGTGGTTCTCCCAGACAGTTAATATATGATAATGGAGTATCATTATCAAGGATAATGTCTACTCTATTATCTTCGTATGTTTTTTTTACAGTACATTTTTCTGGTGCGGGATTATTGTTGAATTCATTTTTTAATCCTGATATTATGCTATCCATTAAAGTATTATTATTTTCATCCATAATTTTTATCCACCTTTCTTTTAGAATGTAATGGTGTTACTGGTTATTCCTGCGAATGTTACATATATTGCTCCCATTCCAGTTGTTACTCCTTCAAAGTTTACATTTCCATTGCTGTCTGTTACATAAGCATTAGTTAATGTAGCTTCTGCTGAATATTGAACCAGATGTACTATTCCACCTTCCAAGCTTAAGTTAGGTACATTTACATTGTTCTTTTTACAATTAATAATCAGATTATTTCCACTTTTGGATAATGTAATTGTATCAACTGGATTATTAACAATATACATTGTTGTTTCATAGCTTTTTTCTTGATAGTTGGTTTGTTCTTCTACATGAAAATGCATATTATATGTGTTTGTTGCAAATGAATATGGAACAGTCCATACGAAATTACCATCACTATCTTTTGTGGTAATATCTGCAACATAACCTGCCCTATTTTGTATTGTTAATGTTGTTGGATTGTATGTTCCATAATTGGAAGATGCTTTGATTAATAATGTATCTCCACCAGTATATTCTGATTTTGGATTCAGAATACTAATGTTTACTGGTGCTTTTTGATATGTTACTGTTTTAGAGGCACTTGCAGAACTATTATGCCTATTATCTCCATTATAACTTACTTGATATGTATAACTTTTATATTCATTAAAAGTAATTGTTTTTGAAAAAGCACCATTATTATCTGTTACAATCATTGATGGAGTATTGATTAAATCAATATATGTATTTGGTATAGGATTGCCTAATTCATCCTTCAATACACCAGTGATTGTTAAAGTTTGGGTATAATATACGGTTGATTTATCAACATTCAATGTTAATGTTGTATTCAATTTTCTTGCAGTTACAGTAACAATATTAGAATCACATCCATTATTATAACCAGTTGATTCAAATACTGCTTGAATATTATAACTCGCATTTGCATTTGCAGTTATCTCATAACTAAAACTACCATCATTTTCGGTAGTTACTGTATCTATCAAAGTATTATTATTGTACAATTTAACAGTAGCATTGTTTAAAGCACCAATCTCATTCCTTAAACTACCAGTAACAACAAATGTAGTTGGAATAAACGCAACGGATTTATCAGAAACTAATCTTAATTCGGTATCATACATACCAACTTCAACATTAACACTTCCAGTTAAACCCAATACCTCACAACTATAAATATGATTACCTAAACTATTTGGAGTATACTCTAAAAACGCTTCACCATTAGAATCAGTTGTTTCAGTACCAATTAAAACATTATTTTCATAAAAATTAACAATATAACCTCGAACATTATCTTCACCAGTCAAGGTTGCTGTCAAATTTAAAGATGTACCAAAAGGCACAAAGGATTTATCTGCAGAAATAGATAATCCAAAATCCAAGTTAACAATCTCGGGAACATCAAAACTAATATCCATATTCATACTAAACTCTAATACACTATCATTAACATAACTGGATAAATCAATAATTCTCTCTTGATTTTCAACCAACACTATACTAAAAGTATCAACAATCTTAAAATCCTCACTATCTCCATCAACTACATTAGCACCAACAAGACTTCTTACAGTACAAGTTAAAGTATATTTAGCATTCAAAAAGAAAGGATTAACAAGTTTAACAGTCAAAGGATTAGATTTCAACCTATCAGTAACAATAAAACCAGTATCATTCCTTAAAATATCATCATTATTACTCAACTGATAAGTACCATAAACACCCTCAAAAGAACCATCTTCAAAATTAATAGTACCATTTAAAACACCATTCTTTCGTAAAAGATAAACCATACTATTAAACTCATCCTCACTCAAATTACCATCAATACTTTTAAGATTAAATAAGCTATCAATAACAACAACATTATTAGAAACATTATCAGTTTTAAAACTAAAATAAGTTTCATGCTCTTGTTTACTCACAATCAAACAACGATTATCCAATATCTTATCTTCACTATTGCTTGAAATTATTTCATTACAATAAAACAAAGGATAAACACGATAAAGAGTACTTGTAATAGGTTCAACTTTAAACAAATCAGAAACCAACATTTCAGTCAAACCCATACTGAAATCAACACCAATAGACTTATGAAAATGCTGTAACTCCTCATTAGCAACATTACTAAAATACATTAAATATCACTCCAATCAATCTTACGAATATTATTAGCATTATCCCTATTAGTCACCTGAACATTATTCTTGAAAACCCAATCCATACCAAGTATAGTATGACAAACAGATCTATCTTCATTACCAGATGTTGGACTTGAAACAACAATGCTTTCAATACTTTCATAATAATAAGGTATCCAAATATGGCTTCTGTTATTATATATATTGTTGAAAAATGGTAATGTGTTATTATTATCCATTATACTTGCATTTGAACCATTGAAAACACATTCTCGGCTTAAACCGATTAATGATTGTGCATATAATATTTTTTCATCTGTTATCTCTTTGTTCTGATAATCAATGTCAAATGTGCTGCCAGTTATTTCAATGTTTCCATTCCATGCGGTTAAAAATGCTGAATAATCTGTGTCTACACTATCGTTCCAATCATCATATAATGCACGAGAGTTGCTTATATTAAGATTTCCTCCAGTATAGATTGTATGATGACAGTTATGGAATGTGCAGTTTGTAACAGTTGTATTGGTTGTTTCACTATTACTGGAGATTACACTTCCTTTGTAATTGTCTGTTATTTTTGCATTTGTGAATTTACAATTGTTTAATGTTAATTGTGTATTGTTTTTCTGTATGAAACATGATTGTCCATTAGTGAAATTAACATTATTTAATTTTAAATTAACATTATCTGGTATTATTATTTGGTAACTGCTTAAATTAATGTTGAAACCATCACCGATAATATAAGTATCATAAGGTATAATCAGATTATTTGTAAATGATAAGTTATCAGTTAACTCGATAATTTCTGCACCTGCAGTAAGTTGTGATTGTAATTCAGAGAAATTAGAAGCTAATGGATAATTACAATTTAAACTAATTTCTATTGTATTTGAGGTTATTACATCAATTTCATTTACTTGTACTGTTATTTTTATTGGTTTGTCATCAATCTTGTTGGTTAAATCTAAATCAAAACAATAATCATTTAAATCAGTATCATAAGTTACTGGTATTTCTAAATCACCATATTTTACAATAATATCCAAATTATCTTCATCAACCAACTCACCATCAGGCAAATAAGCATCATCAACATTCAAACGAACATGATTAACAATACCAACAGTAACATCAGTATTTAAATCAAATTCAAGATCTGTTTTTATTATTGAACATACAATCATATCATCGATAACGCCTTTTTCATATATGAATGGGATACCTTCCTCTTCATTTGTAGGTAAATATAATTGAGTATACTCACTCCCATCTGTACCTATTTGTTTTTGAGTACAATAAACAACTGGTTCAGATAATAATTTAACATCTAAATACTCTATTCTTTCAGATTTAGGGATATAATTAGATAATAACAAAACGAGTTTAATACCTGCATCAGCAGTTCCACTACCTACAGTAATCAACAGTTTCCCATCATTGTACTGATAACCTATTTCTGACTCTTTAATATAATTGCCATTACTGTCTAAACAGTAAAATTTTTTAGTCCATAAACTATTAGATATATCAAAAACATAGCTATTTAAAGAACCTTCAGTATAAGAAACAATTGTAAAATCATAACTAATATTCTTAAAACTTTGCAAACTAATCTTTGAAGTATCCAATGCATAATACTCATTAACATACTTTGTATTAACACTATTATAATCTTCAACAGTCAATAAACCAGCCAATTTAAGTCACCTCACTAACATTACCAGTCACCTTATCAATACTAAACTTCCGACCACGAAACTCCAGATACAAATCAGTTCCTCTATCAACAACAGCACCTAAAATATTCGTAAAATCAAAATCAAACATAACTTCATAATCAAAAAACAAACGAAGATTTTCAACTACCAATTCATCATCAAAAAAAGGACTTAAAGAATTAGCCATAACACTTCCTCACCAAGTACAAACTTCTTATCTAAAATATCCTTTGTTGCCTTATCAGTAAGCATCATAAAACCATTATCCATAATATAAGGATTATCTGAAACCAAAGTATTATTATCTTTATTAAAATCATCCACTTTAGTATATAATTTAACATTATAAACATCAACAAGATAATTACTGGTTAAATGACCCATTTGCTCATAAACAATACGATTACGATAATCAGTATCATTTTCACCAATCTTACGAGGAATATTAAAATCAACACCTAAAGTATTTAACCATTCCTCTGCAGCTTCTGTAAGAAAACAAGAATCAAAAAAACTTTCCAAATCAGAATTATAATCATCTAATAAAGCACCTGCAGTATTAATCAACAATAATCTCATAGGATTATCTGATTGATTCAACTTACTATGTAAAGGCAACCGGTCAATAATACCCTCACCAAACAATCTTTACACCTCTGTTTGATTAATAGTTAAATCAACTAACCTTAAAACAGTATCTGCATTAGGAGTAATAGTAGACAATTCATTTTCAGTATCATTATCAATAACTCTCACATCAACTACCCAATCCATCTGCTCTAAAGCCATATATAATTCTCTGCGAGTTAACTCTTCACCAATACTTAAACCATCAAACTCAAGATATTCACTTGTAACTCCACCATTAAAAAAAGTATTAATAACTTCAGTAATACTATCCTCTTCAAGTAAGTTTTCAACATCCAAGTTAACAGTTAGATCAACATCCTGATAAGCAGGTTTGTCCACAATAAAATTATGCCCAACAATAATCTTTGTAGTGTCTGTGAACTCTGTTAAAACATTTAATAAAATCTCATCACTTGTTGGTTTAACAGTACCATTAACTAATATTTTTTTAGTATAATCCTCATCATCAACGAATAATACATCATGCACACCATCAATAGATTCTGCAAGGTTAGTATAATATGGTAAACTTCCAAAACTGGATTCTTGCAAAGTATTTAATAATCTTTCCCTGTAAGTGTCATCATCTTCATAATCCGTACCATCATAAAAAACCGCATTATTATTAACAGTTATCCTATCATCAATATACTCATCATCAATGATAGTGATAGTATTTGCTTTCACATTTCCATCTGCTCCAACAGTTAAACAAGTACACATTACATCAACACTTGTATCTCCTGCTACAATATAAGCTTCCATATCTGTAGCAAATTCTAATCCCTCTTCAGTACCTACAATTGTTCCTTCAGGTATGATGAAATCACCGGTTGAAACTTGTGGTATGGTAAATGTTACAATACCTATACTTTCTGTTCCTTGATTACGAGGACATTGTATTAAAGGATTTTCACCATGTAAATCTAACCATTCGCCATAAGCAGTTGATATGAATGCAATTTTGGATAATTCATATTGGTCTTCCATTAAACTATATATATCTACTGCAAAAGCTTCCAAGAGATTACGAATCTCTGAACCTTCATTGAAATCAGTTACTCTTGTTTCACCAACTTCTAATTTCTCACTATAATAATCCACCATCTGTTGCACAAGACCAAGTCTTGAAACTTCTTCGCCGAATATATTGTAAAAACTCACATCATCAACAGCAGTCATTCTTCTTCCTCATTTTCTTCTTCATTCATATTAGTTAATAAACTAATTTTATTATTTTCGTTCATTACAAGATTAAATGTTAAATCCATATCATCAGTAATCCGGATTGTTATTCCTGCAATAATTTTCTGATTTTGGTATTTGACATTTATTGTGTTTTCTTGACATCTTGGATCTTGTTGTAATACATCTTGTATTTCTAATTCTATGAATTCTAATGTATCATCACTATGAACCCAACCAAGAAAACCATATATTTTACTACCATAATCAGTATAAAATAAGTTTAAAGTATCTAATTTAGTGTTAAATCTGTTTATAATACTTTGTATGAGATTATCCTCATTTTTAACAAGTTTTAAATCTCCATCGATAAATTCATAGGAGGAGTCAAAATCTGTTCCTAATCCATTAACTTCTAACACTTTTAATCAACTCCATTTATATGTTTTTTGGACAGTTATTCGGGATAACTTTCCCGCTACTTTTATAATTCCAAAACCAACTGTGTATTTTGTATTTTCGGTATGGGAAATCTTTCCATTTTCCTTTTGCATCTTTATACTGCACACTCCGGTGTGCATCTGATTGACTTGTACCATATTGGATTATTCTTGCAATTACTCCTCTTTTCTGTAACTGACAAGCCATGAAATATGCTCCTGCCCAACAGTCACCTTTACCATATTTCACGAAGTTTTTATAATCAGAATGAGTATATCTCGCATATTTTTTCTTTTCCATCAACTTTCCAACTTCATCCAATGCTTTAGGAATATCTACTTTCTTGGTAGTTTTAACAGCTTTTTTAGTTGTTGTAGTTGAAGTATTTTTATTACTGTTTTGAACAGCATTACTATAAGCAGATTCAAATTTCAAACGATTATCCTTATACTTTGATATGCTACTTGCGAAAGGATTAACTTTAACATCAATACTTCCATCTTTACCATTATTATTAATAGTAACCTCTTCAACATACCATCTGTTTAAATTATAACCGCTCCACCTTGCACTTGTACTGTTCAATGCTTTAGCAATCTCTCCAAAATTAGCAACTTGAAAAGTATCAGGCAATACTGTCCATAAGAACATATTAGTATGCAAATTCTTAAAAATAGGATTACCTAAAGGCAAAGTAATCTTAAGATTCATTAAATCCCTAACAGATTTATCAATTTCCTCTCTTGCTTTTGCTTTAGCAAGATTAAGATTATTAAAGAAATTATCATTACTTGCAGTTGATTTAGTGTTCTTTACAGTTTTAGTAACAGTTGCAGTAGGATTATTCTTTTTAAAATTCGGGAACATTGCAGCTATTTCTTTTGCAGTATTTCCCTGTGCAACACCAACACCAGCATTTCGGAGTCGAGTATATGGTTTATCCCAACCACTAAAACCGGATGGACTAAAGTTATCATCGTGAGCTCTCGGTAACCATGCATCGGTTAATTTTCTACGATAAAAACCCACCACCATTCTTGCATTTCTTTTCTTTAAAATGCTATGGTAATGATTACTGTATGCTTGTTCTTTTAATGTTCCTGCACATCTACCACCATATAATGTGAAATATATACCATTCTTTTTCACTTTGGTTATATCGTTATAATGGGTCATTGACCCTACACCGCCAACGGTTACAGTATAACCTCGTTTTCTTAAATGTTTTGCAATTTCATTCATTAGTTTTTTATCACTACTAACACCATTGATTGTATCTGTGTTCATGAAAACATGAATGCCAGTACCTTCTTTTTTAGTTGTTTTTACACTAACAGTTTTTGTACTTGTTTTAACATTAGTATTAGTATTGGAACTACTGGTATTCCCAACACTACCTGTTAAACTACCGAAGAAAGCAGATAAATTCAAACCAGTTAACTCTTGACTTGTTAAAACATTACCTAATTTCCCATTTGAACCATTAACAACAACATTAGTTAAGATATTGGTAGTGTCGAAACTGAATTCTCTTTTCATGATTTCAGGTGTAGTTAAAACCAATCCACCACTTAACCAATCATCTTTGCTGAATGGTTTTAATTGTAATGTTCCATGATCATTAAAATAAATATCAATGTATTGACCGCTTCCAAACACAATATCTCTTATTGTATCAATAACACTTGTATCTCTGATAATCATC
>Ga0310691_10000814_pt1 | contig 53606 bp, 41 predicted proteins | sample 176DNAGHGlowgp2_FD_203887 | JGI IMG/M metagenome (GOLD analysis project Ga0310691, IMG submission 203887) | Sheep rumen microbial communities from Palmerston North, Manawatu-Wanganui, New Zealand - 1766 DNA GHGlow gp2 (v2) (version 2) | ecosystem: Host-associated > Mammals > Digestive system >... | reverse complement strand
CCGAGGCAAATAAGATCATTATCTTTCGCATAAAAGCATTTATTAAACGACGTCAGAACGCGGCAACATCAAATGTTTCCGATTTGTTCGAAATGAACGGCGCAAAGTTAACAAAAAGAAAACAAAACCGCAAAACTTGGGCTGGCAAAAATGTATTATGTTTGAATAATATTTAAATAATGTGCAATTCATTTGGCATTTTGCAAAATAAAGACTAACTTTGCACCCGATATTCGAAAGTTACCCTCAAACAATTAATTACTTTGAAACCTATAGATTCTCTCCGACGTTCGGCCCCAGGGGTCATCGTAGCCTATCTTCTTAATATGTTGATGGCCTACGTGGCATTCATGATCTGCCGCGTCGTATATGTCGCCCTTAACTGGACCGCCTTCCATGACGGTTTGTTCCAGAATTCGTGGAGCGACCTGCTGGCCGGATCGCTGTTGTTCGACACCTCAGCCTTGCTCTATCTCAATGCGCTCTATCTGCTACTGATGCTCCTGCCCATCCACCTGAAGGAGCATGCACGCTATCATCGCGTGGTACGCATCGTCTATCTGGTATTCAATGGCATCGGCATCATTGCCAATCTTGCCGATGCAGTCTATTTCCCTTTCACGGGACGTCGCACCACTGCCACTGTCTTTAGCGAATTCTCCAACGAAGGCAATCTGGGAGACATAGTGGGCACCGAGATTTTACATAGTTGGTACCTCGTTCTGCTGTTCGTCGTACTCACTTGGGCAATGTATAAACTGTACATCATGCCCTGCCGCGAAGAGGATGAAGCCAAGCCTATTCGTCTCCGCAACTACTACCCCACCCTCTCTGTGGCTTTGCTCATTATGGTTGGACTCACCGTGGCCGGTATGCGCGGAGGCTTCACCACAGCCGTGCGACCCATTACCATCTCCAACGCCAATCAGTACGTCAGCCGTCCGGCCGATGCCGCAATCGTGCTCAACACGCCTTTCTCGATCATTCGCACGTTGGGTAAGAAAACGTTTGTCGATCCCGGATATTTCGCAACGCAGGAAGAACTCGATGCCATCTTTACCCCCGAGCACTATCCTGCCGACACCACTGCCTTCGTCCCGCGCAATGTGGTTGTCATCATTGTCGAGAGTCTTGGTCGCGAATACATCGGCGCGCTCAACGACCTTGGTCAATGCGGTGACGATTACCAGGGATATACGCCCTTCATCGACCAGATCTGCCGCCACGCCTTCACCACCGACTGGTCGTTTTCCAACGGGCGCAAGTCCATCGATGCCATGCCCTCCATCCTCAGTGGCATACCGATGTTCGTTGAGCCTTTCTTCCTCACTTCCGCTTCGCTCAACGAAGTGGGTGGATTGGCACGCTGCCTTGGCGGCAAAGGCTACGAGACAGCCTTCTTCCATGGTGCACAAAACGGCTCGATGGGCTTCCAGGCGTTCAGTCGTGCCACCGGTTTCGACACCTACTATGGTCGCACCGAGTATGATGCCGATCCAGCTTTCGGAGGCGAAGACGATTTCGACGGCACCTGGGCCATCTGGGACGAGCCGTTCCTGCAGTTCTATGGCAAGAAGATGTCCGAGATGCGCGAACCGTTCATGACCACCGTCTTCACAGCCTCATCGCATCACCCGTTTGCCATCCCCGAGCAATACCGCGACACTTTCCCCGAAGAAGGCATCGCCATGCATAAGTGCATCCGTTACCTTGACCATTCGCTGCGCCGTTTCTTCGAACGCGTCAGCGCTGAGCCCTGGTACGAACGCACCCTATTCGTCATCGCAGGCGACCACACCAACCTCACCGACCAAGCCTTTTACCAGACCGACCTCGGATACTTTGGCTCGCCTTTCATCCTCTTCGACCCCACGGGCACACTCGTCGCTCCACAGCGTCGTCATGCCATCGCCCAGCAAATCGACGTGATGCCCACTGTCCTTTCGGCCCTTCATTACGATGAGCCCTACGTCGCCTTCGGATGCGACCTGCTCACCACGCCCGACAACCTCACCTGGGCCATCAACTATGCAGGAGGTATCTACCAGTATGTCGAGGATGGCTATCTTCTCCAGTTCGACGGCGAGCAACCCCGTGCCCTCTATGACATCCTGGGTGACTGGTATCAGACCCACGACCTCAAGGACGATCCAGCGGCTCAAACCATCCTCGAAGCCCGCCTCAAACGAACCAAGGCCATCATCCAAAGCTACATGCAGCGTATGGTGAATGATAGTCTGGTAATAAAGAAACCTCAACCCACATCGGAGTAATCCGAGTACTCTGAGCACTCCGAATATTCCTACCACTCCGACAATTTTTTTCCAATGGCAAAAAAGCAAGACAATATCTTCTACCGGGCGCTCTACTACATCATCCTCGTGCCAGGCTATGCCGTGTCGCTGCTCCCGATGTGGTGGCACTACTTCTGGTCCGATGTGCTCTACCTGCTCATCTATCGCTTGGTGGGTTATCGTCGAAAGGTGGTACGTCGTAACCTGACGGACAGTTTTCCTGACAAGACAGAAGGCGAACTCCGCAAGGTGGAGAGGGATTTCTATCACTACTTCTGCGACCTATTGGTCGAAGCCATCAAGTTCATCTCCATCAGCCGTGAAGAGATGCGTTGTCGCATGAACTTCGAGAACATCGAGCCCGTTATCGACTCATGTCAGCGTGGCAAGAACTGCGCTGTCTATCTTGGCCACTACGGCAACTGGGAGTGGATCAGTTCTATGCAACTTTGGATCGACCCGAAGATAGGTCAATGCACACAACTTTACCATCCGCTTGAAAACCCCGCGATGGACCGACTTATGGGATATATCCGACAGCGTATGGGCGACATCAACATCCCCGTCGAGCAGTCGGTGCGTCACTTTGTCCGCTATCGTCAGCAGGGCAGGCCTGTCCTCGTAGGCTTTATCGCCGACCAGGTGCCCCATTGGCGCAACATACACTATTGGACGAACTTCCTTAACCATCCCAAGACGCCCATCTTCACGGGTTCCGAACGACTCACACGCCAGTTCGACATGGATGCCTACTACCTCCACGTCACCCGACCTCGTCGCGGCTATTGGAACGTGCGTTTCGTGCCTATGGCGCGTGACTGCAAGCAGACGCAGGAATTCGAGATTACCGAACTCTACACGCGTCTCCTTGAAAAGAACATCCTCGAAGCACCCCAATACTGGCTGTGGACCCACAACCGCTGGAAGCGCACTTACGAGGAATGGCTTGTCAAGAAGGAATCCTGGGATAAGAAGTCCACCCAATCTGAATAATCCGAGAACTCTGAGTACTCCGAATAATCCGAGAACTCCGAAAACTCCAACGTAAATACAATGGACGACTATATCAGCAGCCTCAACAGCAGGCAGCGCGAAGCAGTAGAGGCCACCGAGGGCAGAATCCGCGTGGTGGCCGGAGCGGGGTCAGGCAAGACCAAGGCGCTCACCTGCCGTTATGCCTATCTGGTCAACGTGCTGGGTGTCGATCCTGCCAACATCCTCTGCCTCACCTTCACCAACAAGGCTGCACAGGAGATGCGTCAGCGCATCCACAAGCTGGTGGGCAGCGGCGACTACAACGACTTCGTCTGCACCATCCATGGCTTCTGCGTCAAATTTCTGCGTCAGGAAATACATCGCCTCGGTTATCCCAAGTCGTTCACCATCCTCGACGAAGATGACCAGAAGCAACTCGCCAAGCAGGTAATGGAAGAACTGGGATTGAACCGCACAGTCGAAACTGTCGGACAGTTCCTCGACGCAGCCGCCAACCGTAAGGTGGCGCTCTTCCTGCAACAGCCCAACTATATCGACCGCATGATGCTCACCGAAGGGCTCAGCGAGCATTTCGACCCATCAGCGCTCGAACCCGAGCAGGCTACCGAGATGGCTTTTGCACGTTACCTGCAATTGCAGAAAAAGACACTGGGTCTCGACTTCCAGGACCTCATCTTCTTCACCATCCATATCCTCAAGCGCTTTCCCGACGCGTGCCAATATTGGCAGAACGAGATGGAGTACATCATGCTCGACGAGGCACAGGACTGCAACAAGAGCGACTGGACCATCGTCGAAACGCTGCAGGGCATCCACCACAACCTCTTCATCGTGGGCGACCCCGACCAGGCCATCTACGAGTGGCGTGGTGCACGACCCAAGATGTTCATCGAGTTCCAGAACGACAAGACCATCGTCCTCGACCAGAACTATCGCTCCACCTCCCCCATCCTCAACGTTGCCAATTCGGTCATCAGCCGCAATCGCAACCGCGTCCCCAAGAACCTCTTCACCACCCGCGACGGCGGTACCAAGGTAACCCACTTCCACGGACGCAGCGACGAGGAGGAAGCCCGCTGGATTGTCGGCAAGATCCGTGCTCTCTGCCCATCTGCCGATACCGACTCAGTCGGTCCCTCCTCTGTTGATGTCGGAGCCAAGCTTGGCTCCGAGCAGCAGCAACAGGCCCCCACCCTCAGCGACTTCGCCATCCTCTATCGCGCCAGTTATCTGAGCCGAGGCATCGAACAGGCGCTTGTCCACGCTGGCATCGACTACGTCATCTGGGGCAGCGTCCGCTTCTTCGACCGTGCTGAAATCAAGGATGCCCTCTCCTACCTGCGTCTCATCGACCAGGGCGATGACCTCTCCTTCCTGCGAATCTGCAACGTGCCCAGCCGCAAGGTGGGCAAAGCATACCTGAGTCGCCTCAAGGCTTTTGCCGATCAGGATGGCACGACGCTCTACGAGGCCCTCAAACGTCACATCAGCGCCCGCGAACTCTACAAGGAGACGATGATTGCCTTCATCGACCTCATCGAGCGTTGCCGCCAGCTCGTCGAAGAACGTATGAAACTGCCCATACTCCTCGACCAGCACGGCACCGTGGTCAGCACGCAGCGCCGCGACCACGTCATCAGCGATGTGCTCGACATAGTGCTCGAAGAAAGCGGGTACAAGAAACTGCTGCGTGAGGATGACGACACCGATCGTCTCGAGAACCTCACCGAACTGCTCCAAAGTGTGCAGACCTACGAGGAGGCACATCAGCAGGACGAAGTGCTCTCCATCAGCAGTTACCTTCAGGAAATCGCCCTCTACACCAATATGGACTTGGACGAGATGAAGCAAGGCAAGTCAGCTGCCAAGGGCAAAGATCAAACCGCAGACGCCCAGGCCAAGAAGGCAAGGCCGAAAGTGCGCCTTATGACCATCCACCAGGCCAAGGGCCTCGAATTCCCCTACGTATTCGTCACAGGACTGAGCGAAGGCATCTTCCCCAGTATGAAGACGTTGCGCGAACGCAAGGGCGACGGCGAGGAAGAGGAACGAAGGCTGATGTACGTGGCGGTGACACGCGCCGAACGAGAACTCTTCCTCACCGAAAGCGAAGGGTTCAGCGCAGCAGCACGCCTCTCGAAGTATCCCAGCCGATTCCTACGCGAAATCAAGCGCAGCCTCTTCGTCACCGAAGGCGATATGGACGAATTGCTCTGGCAGGAGTCATCCAAGATGGTTCGCTCGCTGGGTCTCGATTTCAGCCAAGGTGGAACCACTGCCGATGGCAGCATCGCTCCCTCGGGCAGCGACATCCTTGCCCCTGGCACTCGCGTCAAGCACGACGTCTTGGGCGAAGGCATCATCCAGGACTACAATGAAGCACGCGGCTCCTACACCGTACAGTTCGGCAACGGCACCCGCAACATCCGTCGAAACTTTTTGAAACCCCTCTGAAATGGCAAAACAACAATCCGACGTCCGTGAGCGCACTCGTCTCTCGCACGATCTACCCCGCATGTACCGCGTCATCATGCACAACGATGACTTCACCACCATGGAGTTTGTCGTCGAAGTGCTCCGCAAGGTCTTCTTCAAGCCCGAAGAAGAGGCGAACCTGCTCATGCTCAAAGTACATAAGGAAGGCAAGGCCACTGTCGGTCTCTATACTCTCGATATCGCCGTAAGTAAGAGTCAGAAGGCTATGCGCATGGCACGCGACAAAGGCTTCCCTTTCAAACTCACTTGGGAACCCGAGGAAAGGGATATCCCTTTTTAAATTAACAATTAACAATTAATAATTTACAATTAACAATTGGAATCATAGAGGAGAAAAAACAAGATGAACAGAACAGAACGGCTGAACAAAGCCTACGAAATAGCATTCAAATATGCATGGAGCAACCGCCACGAGTTCGTGACGCCCGAACATTTATTGTTTGGCATCGTCAAGCAACCCGAATTTGAAGCCATATTCCGCAGTTATCAGTACGACAAGGAAGTCTTTTGCAACAATTTGGAATGTGCAATGAACGAGAGTTCCAACGAGGTGCCCGAAGACGTTGGCGACTACGAGCTACTTGCCTCAGCCCAACTTATACAAGTCATCGCCATCAGCGAACAGATGGCAGCCAGTTCTGGGCACGACGAGGTGGATATCCCCCATGCTCTCAATGCCATCATGCACCTCGAAGACTCGCAAGCACTTTATGATATTGTCCATTCCTTCACCGACGATCCCGGGGAGTTCCTCAATTGCGTGGTCATGGCCATGAATGGGGAAACATTGCCGCTACATGCTTCGCCCCAAAGCGATCGCTACGACGATGACTTCGACGATATCCCGACCGACTTCGACACCGAACGCGACCCCGACCGTGACGTCAGATGGCGCAACCTCGTCACCTGCATCAACGATCAACTCGACCAGCACAATCCACTCATCGGACGTGAGGCAGAACTTGATCGCACCATCCAGGTGCTCTGCCGACGTGAGAAGAACAACCCGCTGCATGTGGGAGAACCTGGTGTCGGAAAGACTGCACTCGTCTATGGCTTGGCCGAACGCATTGAGCGCGGAGATGTGCCCGAGCGTCTGCGGGGAGCCACTATCTACCAGATGGATATGGGCTCGATGGTGGCTGGAACGACCTATCGCGGCGACTTCGAGAAGCGCATCAAGGCTGTGATGGAAGGCGTTATCGCCGAAGGCAATGCCATCGTCTATATCGACGAGATTCACACCCTTGTTGGCTCAGGCTCGGCTGGTGATGGCTCGCTCGACGGTTCCAATATGCTCAAACCCTACCTCGAAGGCGGACAGATACGTTTTATCGGCTCCACCACCTACCAGGAGTACAACCGCTACTTTCAGAAGAGCAAGGGTATGGTGCGTCGATTCCAGCAGATCGACATCCCCGAACCTTCGGTCGAAGAGACCATCCGCATCCTCGAAGGTTTGCAAGCCAAGTACGAGGAGTTCCATGGCGTGAAGTATGCCGAGGGCGTGCTGCGCTATGCGGTAGAGGCTTCGGCCAAGCACATCAGCGACCGCTTCCTTCCCGACAAGGCCATCGACCTCATCGACGAGGCCGGTGCCTACCGCGAACTGCATCCTTTGATGCGCAAACTCAAAGGTAAGATGGTGGCGCAGAAGACACAATGGGTCGATCGCGACCTCATCAACGATGTGCTGGCCCGTGTCTGCAAGATCGATCCCAAGTCGCTGCACGAGGAGGACAGCCAGAACCTCGAAACGCTCTACGAGCGCATCACCGCACAGATCTACGGACAAGACCATGCCGTGCGTCAGGTGGTCGAAGCCGTGCAGATGGGCAAGGCCGGCCTGCTTGATGACCAGAAGCCCATTGCCTCGCTCCTCTTCGTGGGTCCCACGGGTGTGGGCAAGACCGAGGTCTGTCGTGTGCTTGCCCAGGAGTTGGGCATCCAGCTTGTGCGCTTCGACATGTCGGAATATACCGAGAAGCACACCGTGGCCAAACTCATCGGCTCGCCTGCTGGATATGTAGGCTATGAGGATGGCGGACTGCTCACCGATGCTATTCGCAAGACGCCCAACTGCGTGCTACTCCTTGACGAGATTGAGAAGGCACACAGCGACATCTACAACATCCTGCTCCAGGTGATGGACTATGCCCGCCTTACCGACAATAAGGGCCAGAAAGCCGACTTCCGCCACGTCATCCTCGTGATGACCTCCAACGCCGGCGCACAGTATGCCCACCGCGCCAACATCGGCTTCGGCAGCACTGTCTCGGCAGGCCAGGCCATGCTCGGCTCGGTCAAGAAGACGTTCAAGCCCGAATTCCTCAACCGACTCTCGGGCACCGTGGTCTTCAACGATATGGATCACACCATGGCCGGAATGATTCTCGACAAGAAGTTGCGCCAGCTCAGCCAGCGCCTCGCCGCTCGAAATGTCACCCTCGAACTCACCCCTGCAGCACATGACCTGCTGCTTCAAAAAGGTTATACCCGCGAGATGGGTGCACGCGAGATGGATCGACAGATCAACCAGTTGCTCAATCCCATGCTGATGCGCGAGATTCTCTTCGGCAGCCTCAAGAAAGGCGGCACAGCACGCGTGGATGTCGAGGGCGATACGCTGAAATTGCTTTAAAACACGCTAATTTGTCATACATCTTTTCTAAAAATCATTCCGAACAAGGAATGACCCATTTCAAATCACGGCATAACCAATCTTGGCTGAGAATGGTTATGCCGTTATTGTTGCAAGCATTATGTCGGCCGTCAGAGTGCTATTTCCCGTAGAAGCAAGCATCACGTCGGCCGTCAGAGTACTATTTCCCATAGAAGAAAGCATCCTGTCGACCGTCAGAGTGCTATTTCCCGTAGAAGCAAGCATCACGTCGCCCGTCAGAGTACTATCTCCCGTAGAAGCAAGCATCACATCGGCCGTCAGAGTACTATTTCCCATAGAAGAAAGCATCCTGTCGGCCGTCAAAGTGTTATTTCTCATAGAAGAAAGCATCGTGTCGGCCGTCAGAGTGACATTTCCGTTGGAGCAAGCCTCGTGTCGCGCAACTTAATGCTCTATATCGTTGACGGTACCAGTTGCGGACAAATAGTACCATCTCACCACAATATTGCACTACTTGTGAACACTTAGGACAATCCCCATCGCAAGATTGTACTGCCTGTGTACACTTGATACCATCTCACGGCAAGATTGCACTGCTTGTGTACACTTGGTACAATCTCGCCGCAATATTGTACTGCCTGTGTACACTTGATACAATCTCACGGCAAGATTGCACTACTTGTGCGCAATTGATACAATCCTCTTCGCAAGATTGTACTACTTGTGTACACTTAGTACCATCTCACCGCAAGATTGCACCATTTGCGAACAGATAGTACTATAATCAAAAAAAGCGCAGCACCACACGATGCCACGCCTTGATGCAAGACAAACCGTTCTGCTCTAAAAGGCATTATAGGAGAACTCGAATTGAGGCAGAGCGTTCCAGTTGTTCCAATTGTTCCAATTAATTATAAGCATATTATAAACGACAATCCACTCCCTTTATTTTATATATATAATTAATATATAGATAGTTATATAATAAAAGAAATGACAAATTGGGTTCCTGAATCATCAAAAAAAAACTGGAACAACTGGAACAACTGGAACACTCGAGTATTACAAATCATCTAAAAGGCTGAATTACAACAAAATACAAACAAGTAGATGCTCTTTCCCTATGATGCAAAACCTTGAAAAACGACCAGAAATCATAAAAATTCTGCTCTCATAGGCTTAAAATGATATGTATGAACACCTTTTTAGATGCTTTTCCCTATCCTTGGAGCACATCTCAGCGGAACATTTTTTCAGTATCTGGGCTTCAGTTGTAAGAAAACAACCACCATGATGGCCCATTCAGGGGCCAATAGTGGCTGAAACAAGGGTCAATTATTTCATCCTTTCCAACAATCCCGCCAGAGCGTCAAGGTCTATCGGGTCGGCGTTGACGTCGAGCAAAGTGCCGTCACGGTCGATTAGCTTGTAGGTGGGATAACCTTTCACTCCGATAAATTTTTCGATGGCGTTTTGCTGCTGGTCGGGCAGGTTGTAATGTACCACGTTTTCGCCCTCTACCTTGTACTCCTTGATGACGTTCTTCCACGAATCGTCGCTGCTGCGGTTGCAGAGGTAAAGATAAACGAGGTCGAAATCTTTCAGCCGCTCGTATTCCTCCTGCGAATGTTGGAGGCGCATCTTGCAGGGGCCGCACCATGTGCCCCAAATGTCGACGAGGATGATTTTGCCCTTGTACGGTTCGATGATCTTACGGAGAATCTTCTCGCCTTCGCTCATGTCCTTCACGGCATCGTTCGACTTGAGGTTGTCCTCATTCGAGAGTTTGCGCTTGCCAATTTGCTCATATTTGTTGTTGATGGCATGTACGGCTTTGATGGCTGCGGGCATATGGATGTGCTCGTCGGCAAAAGCAAGGATTTCTTGGCCGAGTGGCTTGCGACTCCAGTCGATGTCGTAGTGGAGGAGTTGGCAGAGCATGATGTCTTGCGCCGACTCTGACCATTCGCGCTCGTTCATAACTTTCACCATCTGCTCCAGTTCGCGCATCCGAAACTTTTGTCGTGAGTAGTCTTCATATTGGGGGCTTCGGTTCTGTATGGCGACCACGGCTTTCACGAAATCGTTCTTACCAAACTCGTCGTCAATTGCCTCTTGTAAGCTATCGGGAGCACTCTCCCTTTTATCCCAATATGCAGGGAAAGCCTTGTCATACTGTCTGATAGCTTCCCTGTCCTTGGCTGACAAGTTGACGATACCGTCCTTCTCGGCCTGGTCCATAATCCATTTCATTGAATAGACAATCTTGTCCCGAGCTGCTTCTTCCAAACGGAAACGATAGTCACGGAAGAATCGTATGAATTCGCAGGCATCCATCGAGTAAGGTTCGGATAATTCCTTCCAGTAGTTCTCTTCCACGACCTTGCTGTATGCCTCCGGCACTTTGTAGTTAGGCGCGAGATACATGCCCTGGGTTAAGATGTGGGCATAGTTGGTCAATATCTTGTTTCGATAGAAAACACGAAACCTTTCTGAGAGCATGGGATGCTGGCGGCACACTTCATCCAGTCCCTGCATACTTTCCGCTGTCTGTATCTTGACGCTCTCGAGAATATCCATAACGCTTCCCATCTTCTCCAAAGTATCTATTCCGTATGACTTGATAGAGACGTTATGAGCATTGACCTCGTTCTGCAGACGGGCGTTCTTGCCCATGAAGAGTTTCTTCTTTTTCTGAGGGTCAATCATCAGGAAATAAGTCTCGTTAGGTTCCGCCACAACACTCACCGACCATAGGCTGCAATCCAGATAGAAGGAAGTTGAGTTCTCTATCGGCATCCTCAGCTCGAAATAGCCATCTAAATCTATCGGTGCCGTGAACGATGGCTCCTCGCCTGTCAGGATATTGGCCATCATCTTTACGACAACCTCATCACCTTTCCCTTCGTTATCATCAATCTTGTTTTTCAGCCAGTTCACGACTGCTGGCAGGGGACGTATCCATCCGATGATGGTCACGCTGTCACCCTCTGAGTAGTGGTTGTCGGCAATCGTAGTGCAGGTGTCCTTCTCGGGGTAGTCGGACAGATACCAGCCGTTGTCGATAAGGCTGCAATCGAATTGCTTATCGCCGATGGTGATGTCGCGCTTGCCGTTCTGCTCGCTGCCGAGGATGATGTTGAGGCTGTCCGAATCAATTTTTGCTTGTATGACGAACGTCCCATCGCTTTCGTCCATCTTTGCGATGTCCCACACCTTGCAGTCGTAAATCACTTTGTCTTCGGTCAGACCTATCAGCCAGTCGCCCGTCTTGTCGTTGCGCCAATAGGTGTCCGCGATGTCGTCGCTATTGCATCCGCAGAGTACAAAAGCTAACAACACTGATAAAAAGATAGTAATGATAGTTTTCTTGTTTGTATATGCAATCATCATATTTGGTTTCAAATACATCAATAGATTCAGTTATTTCTCTGGTTAATCAAATTAACCACAACCTTCACCATCACATCTTTCTCTTCGGTACGACTTTCTGCAATCATCAGAGTTAAGGCAACAAGGGTATTGTCGGCCAAACGCTTTGTACCATCTTCTCGATAAAGAATGCCGTTGTTGTGGAGAAACCAAAGGAAGAGCGTGGCTGCAATGCGTTTGTTTCCATCAACGAACGAATGATTCTTCGTTACCAGATATAAAAGCATAGCGGCTTTCTCCTCTACACTGGGATAGAGGTCTTCACCTCCAAACGTCTGATAGATTTGGCCAATACTGCTTTTGAATGAGTCATCCTTTTCGCTGCCAAAAAGTGAACTGCCACCGAATTTCTTTCGCAAACCATTTATAGCCTCCATTGCGTTCTCATAGGTAGCATGAAATGGCTCTTCCTTTGTGGTCTTATCAATCGTCAACCGTTCATAGTCATAATTATCTAGAGTATCGAGGGCGTAGGTATAGTCCACCACAACATTCAGCAAATCACGGCTCTCAACGTTATCTGCGATTTCCTGTTTCATAATGGTGCGGCCAACCATCTGAATCAGTTGACGTAATTCGCCAATCTGTTCCTTGCGGATGCGTTCATTGATGGCATAGCCCTTTATCATATAATCTTTCAAGACTTTGCGAGCCCAAATACGGAAAGCTGTACCGCGTTTACTTTTAACACGATAACCGACGGAAATGATTACATCAAGATCATAATACTTTTGAAGTCGTTTTACTGTTCTACTGCCCTCCTTTCGAACTTGTAAGTATTCCTTACATGTTGAAGATTTATCCAATTCTCCCTCTTTAAATGCATTTTGTATATGCATAGTAATATTTTGAGGTGTCTTTTGAAACAACTCGGCCATCTGAGCCTGAGTTAGCCAAACAGTATCATTCTCAAGGCGGACATCAATTTGCGTCAGTCCATCTTCCGTCTGATAGATAACAATCTTATTCTCTTCCATGTAAACATCAAGTTGACAGATGGTTTATTCAAACGAACAACGTCGGGCTATGATGGCAGTTGGACGTGAGACATTCCACGTCCGGACAAGCCTGCGTGATGATATCGGCCAGCAGGGCGGGAGCAATCTGTTCGGTTTCGAAATGACCGGCCTCGATGAGAAGGATATTGGGATGACCAAACCAACTGTGATAGTGCATTTCTCCCGTGAGGTAGGCATCAGCACTCAATGACTCGGCTTCAGCGATGAAGTCGCTGCCGGAGCCTCCGCAAAGGGCGAGACAGTTGACAGGAGAAGCGTCTGGACGAAGACAAGCGGCTTCGCGATTATAGCGCAAAATACAGGATGAGGTGGCATCAGCAATCCCGGCCGAGAGTTTTGACCGAAGATATACAAGCAGCTCTTGCGCAGACATGGAGCGAGGAAGTTTTCCAATAACGCCACACTCCGACATCGGACGTACGTCGGTGAGTTCGAGCAAAGCTGCCAGACGATGGTTGATACCACCTTCGGCCTTATCGAGGTTGGTGTGGGCACTGTAGATGCCGATACCATAGCGGATGGCAGCCATAAGGATGCGGCTGATGTAGTCGCTCTCAGGATTGACGACCTTCAGCCCATGGAAGAGAAGGGGATGATGGCTCACCACCATCTGACAGTTGCGCTGACGAGCCTCCTCGATCACCTCTTCGGTGATGTCGAGACTGGTAAGGACGCGACTGACCTCCATGCGGGGATCACCGCATTGGAGGCCAGCGTTGTCATACGATTCCTGCAGTTCACGAGGCGCAAAGGCCTCGATGGCGCAGGCGATGTCATTAAGTTTCATTACCACTTGTATGAAAGACCAAAGCTGAGGAGCTCGGTGAACTGGAAGTAACCCCAGCCCTCACCCTTTTTCTCAGGAGCTACAGCGTCGTCGAAACGAAGGTGCGTGTAGAGCTTGGTCGAGAAATACTTGTTGAGAGGCATATCGAAGGTGTTCTCCCAATCGACCTCGGTATAGACGTTGTTCTTGTACTTGCCGCAGTCCCAAAGAGGAGAATAGTAGGTAGCCTGGCTGGTCCAGGTCAAATACTTGCAGACCTTGTACTCGAGGGTAGCCTTGGCACCCACACCGAAGTCATAAAGGTTGAAGTCACCGGGATGCAGACCAAACTGGGTGCCATCGATGCGACCCTTATGCCAAACGCCGTCTGAATCGTATGCACGACGGGGATCGCTGACGAACTTGAGGTTGTAGCCAAAGGGCGACATATAGAGCGAAGCCTTGATCTTCTCGGTCTCCTTCTTCCAGTCCATACCGACAGAAAGGTTGATGGTTCCAGGGTTGAGGAACTTCGAAATCTCGACCACATCATTGTCTACCTCCTGCCAGCCAGTGCAGAACTGTGTCTGAGCAATACCTTGCACGGTATAGTACCAATGCTCAGTAGCCTGATAACCAAGTTTGGTGGTCCACTTGAGAATATCGTTATTGGTGATGAACGTGCGATACTGACTGCTTGCGTTCACAAAACCGAGTTTGGCTTCGATAGCGTTGTCCCAAGCGAACTTCTCATACTTGTAGTTGAATGTGTAATCAGCAGTACCGAGCAGAGCGAAACTCGACACGCCACCCTTGTACCAGTTCTTCGAAATGTAGCCCTGGGTGAACTGCAGACTGGCATTGCCCGACTTGGTCCAGTGCTTGTTGGCATCTTCGGCAGCATCTTCTGCCATTACACTTGTTGCCGCCATCGACAAGACGATGGCCGAAAGAATCAGTTTTTTCATAATTTTATTGGTTTTAGTTATGAATTTTGAGTTCTTGATTGATGAATAGTGGGGAAGCCCCAATTGTAATTTGATATTTGTCAATTGTTAAATACAAATGCAAAATTATAACAATTATTCCTTATTTGCAAAAAAAATTGATAAAACGACCAAAAAATTTGTTTTTTTGGCATTTTTGTCCTATCTTTGCAACCGCTAAAAGACAAAAGATGCTATATAAACGTCCGCCCACGCGGCCTGATCTACTCGGCCGAATGGGAATGGTGACCAGGGGTTATGACAAAATCACGTCATGACCAATGGTTTAGACCAAAAGCGACGGGTATATGGCTTTTTTGTGTCCCAAAACAAAATTGTTAATTATTAATTGTTAATTGTTATTTTTATATTATTATGCCAAAGATTGAAAAAGAATTCAGTGTAGAAGAGAAGCTGGCTAACCTTTACAAGCTGCAGCTTTACGTTTCGGAAATCGACCGTATCAAGGGTCTTCGTGGTGAACTGCCACAGGAAGTGGAGGATATGGAACGCGAGGTGGAAGAACTCAACGCCCGCATTGCCAAGTTCCACGAGGACATCGAGGCCTGCCATCACAAGATCCAGGATATGCAGGAGAAGATCACCCAGGCCGAAGAGCTGATTGAGCAGTACACCCATCAGCAGGATGATGTACAGAACAACAAGCAGTATGAGTTCCTGACCAAGGAGATCGAGTATCAGGGTCTGGAAATCGAACTGGCCAACAAGCGCATCCGCGAAAACCTTGACCAGATTGCCTTGTTCGAAGAGAGAGAGGCCAATTGCCGCAAGGAAGTGGAGGAGCGCCGTGGCGACCTTGAGACCAAGAAGGGCGAGTTAGACGAGATCATCGCCGAGACCCGCAACGAGGAGGAAGTAATGCGCGAGAAGGCTAAGAAGATCGAGAACTCGATGACCGATAAGAGCCTGATGACAACGTTCCAACGCATCCACCGCAAGGCACACAACGGCCTGGCTATCGTTCCCATCGAGCGCGAATCGTGCTCGGGTTGCTTCAACAAGGTGACCCCACAGCGTCAGATTGATGTGAAACTCCGTAAAAAGATTATCACCTGCGAATACTGCGGCCGTATCCTCATCGACGAAGACCTGGCCAACCAGAACGAGATGCGTCGCCGCAAGAAGGGACTCCTGGCCGGCCTCTAATGCGACATGCCTACGAACAACAATTTTAGTTCAAACGGAAGTGCGCCGGCTATCCGTCGCAATACCCGTACACAATCGCCCCAGCAACCTGCTTTGGGCAAGGTGCAGCCTCAAGCCACCGAGGTGGAAGAGGCTGTGCTGGGTGCCCTTATGCTCGAAAAGGACGCCTACTCGGTAATCTCCGACCTGCTGAAGCCCGAATCGTTCTACGACCACAAGCACCAGCTGATCTTTGCGGCCATCCAGGAACTGGCATTCAACCAGGAACCTATCGACATGCTGACGGTGACCAACCGTCTGCAACGCAATGGTGTGATCGAAGAGGTGGGCGGTGCCTATTACATCGCCACTCTGACGGGCAAGGTTGGCTCGGCGGCCAACATCGAGTATCATGCGAAAATCATCGCCCAGAAGTCGCTGGCACGCCAACTGATCAACTATGCAGGCAAGCTCGAGTCGGCAGCGTTCGACGAGACGACCGACATCGACGCCTTGATGCAAAGTGCCGAAGGTGAGCTGTTCCAACTCTCGCAACACAACATCAAGAAGGACGTCATCCAGATTGACCCTGTGATTCAGGATGCGCTGAAAAAAATCGAGCAGGCTTCGAATCGCGAAGACGGTCTTTCGGGTCTACCTTCTGGTTTCCACGACCTGGACAAGATGACCTCAGGCTGGCAGAACACCGACCTGGTAATCATCGCCGCACGTCCTGCCATGGGCAAGACGGCGCTGGTGCTTTCGATGGTGAAGAACATGGCGGTGAACTACAACATCCCCGTCGGTATGTTCAGTCTGGAAATGAGTAACCTTCAGCTCGTGAACCGATTGCTGCAGAACGTCTGTGAAATCTCGGGCGAGAAGGTGAAGAGCGGTAGGCTGACCAACGATGAGTGGACCAAACTGACCACTCGCATCACCCAACTGCAAGGTGCCCCCATCTATGTGGACGACACCCCGGGTCTGTCGGTATTCGAACTTCGTACGAAAGCCCGCCGACTGGTGCGCGAACATGGCGTGAAGATCATTATGATCGACTACCTGCAGCTGATGACGGCCGCTGGTATGCAGTTCGGTTCGCGCGAACAGGAAGTTTCGACCATTTCGCGTTCGCTGAAAGGATTGGCCAAGGAACTCGACATCCCGATCATCGCACTGTCGCAGTTGAACCGTGGTGTCGAGACTCGCCAAGGCGAAGGAAAGCGTCCCCAGTTGGCCGACCTCCGCGAGTCGGGTGCCATCGAACAGGATGCCGATATGGTGTGCTTCATCCATCGCCCCGAATACTACAAGATCTTCGAGGACGAAAAGGGCAACGACCTGCGCGGCTTGGCCGAAATCATCATCGCCAAGCATCGTAGCGGTTCAGTAGGCGACGTCCGCCTGAGGTTCCGTGGCGAGTTCGTTCGTTTCCAGAACCTTGACGAGGACTCGAGCCTCACCCCCACCCTCACCCCTTGGAGCGGTGACCACGAACTGACGTCCCGCATGGACAACGAACCACGTCCCGACATGTCACAACAGCCTAATGGTTTCGAAGCTCCTTCGGGCGGCTTTGTCGCACCCGAACCAGGGGAAGCTCCATTTTAAAGGTTATGAAAGGTTAAGAGGGGTTTTGAAAGGTTCGAAGGGTTCGTTTTTTTCGGAATATCGAAATACCGTTATCACGTAATTCCGATATAACTTAATACCGAATCGCGTGAAGAAATAATATAATGATGAATATTTCAAATAAGATAGGAATTGCATCGATTGCGCTGACCATGCTGGCAGGGCATATGACGGCACAGGAAGTCGTCGCGCCCAACTATCGTGAGATCCGCACATCGATACAGAACAGCAAGAGCCCGAACTACTATCCACAGCTCATGCGGAGATACTTGGAAAACGATACCACACTCACCCTCGAGCAATATCGATGCCTCTACTATGGCTATACGCTCCAAGAGGACTTCGTGCCCTATCAGAAAGAAAGGGAGAAACTCTTCGAGATACGCCGAGAACTGGTCAACACCAATGGCAGCAAGTCAACCTGCACCGAGGCCATCAAAGTGGCGCAATCGGCACTGGAGGACGATCCATTCGACCTGCTTGCCATCTCCACACTCGCATTCTCTTACCTTCAGTTGAAAGACACGGTGAGCCACTCGCTGTGGAACAACAAGCAGGATGCACTACTCGATGCCATCGTGTCGAGCGGTGATGGTACAGATGTTGATGATGCCATCCACGTTATCAACCTCGAGCACGAATACGAAGTGCTGAACCGTCTGGGTCTGCAAATCGAATCCGACTCGCTTTGCAACGACAACGTGGAATATCTGAGGGTCCAGCCAAATGCCGAGGACGTGAGAGGTGTCTTCTTCAACTTTGGCGCCTGTCGACAGGCTTATCGCAAGAAGTATGAGTGACAAATTGAGAATCTAGTTCATCTAGAATATCTAGTACATCTAGATAAAATTTAGGGGCGCATCACGCAATCGTGATACGCCCCTAACTATTGAAGAAAAATCACCTTACTTAGAAAGATCTACAGCGAAGTAACCCACACGGCCTTGAGCAGTAACTGCGGCGATGAACATCACAGGATCCTGATCGGCAGAACGCTTGGTGGTAAGCTGGTTGAAGATGTTCTCGATGTCCTTGTCGCTCTTCACGGCCTGGTCATTGATCTTGATGATGACCATCTTCTCGCGAAGACCCGCACGATAGAAGAGTCCGTTGGTCTCAAGCTTATCAATCTGTACGCCTGTACGAACGCCATAGCGGATGAGTTCCTCGGCAGAGAGATTCTTGAATGTGGCACCCAGTTTGTCAATACCCTTGGTCTGGATCACGTCGGTGTTGCCCTTGGTGTTCTTGAGCGTGACGGTGAAGTTCTTCTTTTCACCCTTACGATCGACCACAACCTTAACCTTATCGCCTGGACGATAGCGGGCAATCTCGCCTTGGAGTTGAGCCATGGTATTGATGGTGGTTCCGTTGACTGAAGTGATGACGTCACCTGGCTTGATGCCTGCCTCTGAAGCGCCTCCATCTTCGGATACCTGATCGACATAAACGCCCTCGTTGACCTTCAGATCCTTCTGCTCAACCACGTCGGCATTGACATCACCACCGATGATACCGAGCAGTGCACGCTGAACGGTGCCGTACTGCTTCAAGTCGGTTACAACCTTGCTCACAATGCTCGAAGGCACTGCGAAGGAATAACCTGCATAGTTGCCGGTCTGCGAATAGATTGCGGTATTGATGCCCACAAGTTCACCGGCCGTATTGACGAGGGCGCCACCCGAGTTACCGGGATTGACGGCTGCATCGGTCTGGATGAAACTTTCGATACCGAGTTTGCTGCTGCCTACACTGATGCTACGTGCCTTGGCGCTGACGATACCTGCGGTGACTGTGCTGGTGAGGTTGAATGGATTGCCCACGGCAAGTACCCATTCGCCAATCTTCAGCGCATCACTCTGTCCAATAGGGATGGTGGGAAGGTCCTTGGCATCAATCTTGAGCAAAGCGATGTCAGTGGTAGGATCAGTGCCCACAAGAGTTGCGGTGAACTGACGACGATCGTTGAGGGTGACGGTGAGTTCGTCAGCCTTTTCAATCACGTGATTGTTGGTGACGATGTATCCATCGCTCGAGATAATGACACCCGAACCGGCGCCAACGGGCATAGGATCGCTCGACTGTGGCTCCTCCTGACGCTGGCCACGCTGACCGAAGAAGAAGTCGAAGAAAGGATCGTTCATACCACCGAACGACTGAGTCTGACGTACCTGCTTGTTGGTGATGCCCACCACGGCATTCACCGTCTTCTCGGCTGCACGCGTGAAGTCATTATCGGTCACCGAACCCGTGGAGGTGGTGAAAAAGCCAGTAGGTGTTAGTGATATCGAACTATCCTGCTGGGCAAGGGTATTTACCATCCTGCCCTCCATTACCTTAAATGTGGCTACAGCAGTCACACCACTCACTACAACCATTGCTCCTAAGAGCTTTAATACACTACTTGTTTTCATAACTATTTTTGAATTTTTAATTGTTGATTTCCTGTTTTTCGTCTTATTTGACGATGCAAAGATACACAAGTTTAAGCTAATTAAGTTAAAATGGGACGAAATTTTAACATTTTCTATTAAAAAAGGGGCAAAGAATTAAAATTTTGATTTCCGTTTACATTCATTTTAAATAATTTTGCGTATCTTTGCGCCCGCAGTAGGCCTGTCTGTCGCTCGCTCCACGCGAGAGGAAAGTCCGGGCTACACAGGGCTCCATGCCGGTTAACAGCCGGTAGGCGGCGACGTTTAGGTTAACGTAACAGAAAATAACCGCCCCGCAAGGGGTAAGGGTGAAAAGGCGAGGTAAGAGCTCACCGCACACTTGGTAACAAGGCGTGGCTGTACGTCCCATGGGTTGTAAGATCATGTATACTGGTGGTTGGTACGTGTCGGAAACGATACTGTGTCCATGAAGGGCGGCCCGTCCAAGCCAGGGGGTAGATTGCTAAAGTGCGTCAGTAATGGCGAACTCAGATCAATGGCAGACACCTGTCGAAAGACAGGGACGGAACCCGGCTTATCAGCCTACTGCATTTTTTACTAAAAACCGAGAATGGCGGACAAAGACAAGCAGGCTAGGACATACGAAAAAGTAGTGCGGCGGCTGGTGAACGGACAACTGCAAAACGCGTTGACGTTGATCAGCAAGTATTGTGTTTTGGAGCCACGTCTTTATTCCATTGGCGAAGAAGCCGAAACGGTACAGAAGGACTACGACCGCATGCTCTCCTTTTTGGCAAAAGGAACTCACGACCCAAAACTTCAGGAACAGCACGACATCCTGATGGAGCGTGCCTGGAAACTGGCCGAAAGCCTTTACGATGCCGAACAACCTGTGGAGTTACCCTTCGAGGAAACCGTCAGCGTACTGCTCGAGCAACTTCTGGCCGAACCCGAAAATGACCATTGCCTCAACCGCATCTTCGAGCAAGTGGCAGAAAGCAGACATATACCTAAGGCAGATCGCAAGGAGCTGCATAAGGCCATGCTCAACGACAGCATACCCGAATATGTGCGTGCTACCCTCCTTTCGGCCATCACGCTGCACCTGACACAAAACTTTGATGCCCGCATGGTGGAGGATCTCTACACCTATACGCTCGACGATCAGCCGGTGCAACTTCAGATGCAGGCGTGGATCACATTGGTTTTTGTCGCCCTCATCCATACCCATCGCATCGAACATCTGCCCCGTCTGCGCGAACAGTACCAGTTCATCTGCGAGAGCCAGCCAGATTTGCTATTCGACATACAGATTGCCCTTTTGCAGTGCCGTGAGGCATTCTCCTTCGACAAGAAACTGCACAAGATCATCAACCAGGATGGCGAAGAGGATGAATTCAGCGAGCAGGAACGCGTCAGGGAATTCTTTGAGTTCATCACTGAAGGCATCGACACCACCCTATCGATGTTCTCCCACCTCAAGAAAATCAAGTTCTTCAGCGGCGAAGGTACACGTCACCATTGGCTCGAACCCTTCAGCCTTACGCAACCCGACATCAAGGCCGTGCTCGACGAGAATCCCAAGGCACTGCCGTGGACGAGGATGATGATGGCTTCCGTTGCCCAATGCAACACCGACAAGTACGGTTCGTTTATGACCATGCAGGCCTACAACAAGGACCTGATGGCCAACATCAGCGAGAAACTGCAAGAGAAAGGGTTGGTCTTCGACGACATTCTGCCGGTAAGTCCACTCTACGTGATGCGCAACTATCTGCACGACCTTTTCCGCTACTGCAATATGCATCCCAAGGGCGAAGAGATGCGTCATCCTCTCTTCGATCGCAACCTCGACTTGAGCCAGAACAAATGGCTCTGCAACGGCATCAGCCACCCTGACCAGTTGAAGAAGACCGCTGAGTTCCTTTTCCGCAAGGAACGTTGGGACGAGGCCTGCATCACTTATAGTACCCTACTCAAGCACGAAGTGACCGAGGAAACCCTGCAGAAACTCTACTACGCCATGTGGAACGGCGAAAGCAGCTACGACAAACGCAAGGCCACGCAGACGCTCATCAAGTGCAACACCCTCTTCCCCGGCAACAAGTGGACACTTCGCCATCTGGCTGATGCTTATCACGAAGCACAGGAATATGAGATTGAGGGTCAGGTGCTCCACGAGGCGCTCGAACATTTCCCCGATGACCCGACGATGCTGATGCGCCTGGGACGATGCCTCACCTGTCAGGACCGCATAGATGAAGCCATTGAAATACTCTACAAGGCCGACATCAAGAAGGAAGGACAACTGCGCGTGCATCGCGAATTGGCCAACGCCCTCTTCCTGACCTGCGACCACACACGAGCCGAGCGATTCATCCGTATGGTGCTGAGCCGTCCTGAGCCCGATATGGACGATTGGATACTGGGCGGGCATATAGCCCTTCAGGACCAAGACATCCCTCTTGCCGTCGAACGATACAAGAAGGCGAACGACACAGCGTATGCCTATAACGGAATACTCCGCGACAAACCTAAACTCATACGTGCCGGCATCGCCGAACACATCATCCTCCTAGTGATGGAACTTTTGTTAAAGGATTTGCAGGCCACTTCGAACCCCTCTTAACTCTTCGAACAATTATTAACTCTACATAAAAATGGAATACAACTTTAGAGAAATCGAGCCGCGCTGGCAGGCTCAGTGGGTCAAGGATCAGACCTACAAGGTCGAGATTGACCACAAGAAGCCCAAGTACTACGTGCTCGATATGTTCCCCTATCCTTCGGGAGCGGGTCTTCACGTAGGCCACCCACTTGGCTACATCGCTTCAGACATCTTCTCACGCTACAAGCGCCTCTGTGGCTTCAACGTTCTTCACCCGATGGGCTACGATGCCTATGGCCTGCCCGCCGAACAATATGCCATCCAGACGGGACAGCACCCCGCAATCACCACCGATAAGAACATTGCCCGTTACCGCGAGCAACTCGACCGTATCGGCTTCTGCTTCGACTGGAGCCGCGAGGTACGCACCTGCGACCCCGGCTATTACAAGTGGACACAATGGGCCTTTGCGCAGATGTTCGAAGCCTATTACGACAACGACGCACAGAAGGCTAAGCCCATCGCCGACCTCGTAGCTCGATTTGAGGCCAATGGCAGCAAGGGCGTTAATGCCGCCTGCTCCGTTGAGCTCGACTTCACTGCCGAAGCCTGGAAGGCCAAGACCGAATTGGAGAAGCAGCAGACCATGATGAACTATCGCATCGCCTATCTGGGCGAAACGATGGTGAACTGGTGCCCCATGCTCGGCACCGTGCTGGCCAACGACGAGGTTGTCAATGGCGTGAGCGAACGTGGCGGTTATCCCGTCGAGCAGAAACTCATGCGCCAGTGGTGCCTCCGCGTCTCTGCTTATGCCCAGCGTCTGCTCGACGGTCTGGAGACCATCGACTGGACCTACGCCTTGAAGGAGACCCAGCGCAACTGGATCGGTCGTTCTGAAGGTACCGAGGCACAGTTCAAGGTGGTGCCCAACGACAACCCGCAGACTCTGACTGCCGATGGCAAGCCTCTTGAGTTCACCATCTTTACCACTCGCGCCGATACCATGTTCGGTGTAACCTTCATGGTGCTTGCTCCTGAAAGCGAATATGTGCAGATGGTAACCACGTCCGACCACAAGGCCGAAGTGGAGGCTTACCTCGACAAGTGCAAGCACAAGACCGAGCTGGAGCGCCAGGCCGGACACGAGGTGACGGGCGTCTTCAGTGGTGCCTACGCCATCAACCCAATTACGGGCGATGAGATTCCGATCTGGATTGCCGAATACGTACTTGCCGGTTACGGCACAGGTGCCATTATGGCTGTTCCCGCCCACGACTCACGCGACTGGGCTTTTGCCAAGCACTTCAACCTCCCCATCATCCCGCTCATCGAAGGCGACTATGACCTTAACGAGGGTTCGTTCGATGCCAAGGAAGGCATTATGAAGAACTCGTCGAACGCCGAACTCAGCCTCAACGGTCTCTGCGTCAAGGACTCCATCCAAGCCATGAAGGAGTACGTCACCCGCAAGGGCCTGGGACGCGTGAAGGTCAACTATCGTCTGCGCGACGCTATCTTCAGCCGCCAGCGCTACTGGGGCGAGCCCTTCCCCATCTATTACAAGGACGGTATGCCTTACGTACTGCCAGAGGAGTGTCTGCCACTCCAACTGCCCGAGGTGAAGAACTTCAAGCCCACCTCGACAGGCGAGCCACCGCTCGGCAACGCTCAGGTTTGGGCTTGGGACGAGGCCAACAAGAAGGTTGTGGACAAGGCTTTGATCGACAACAAGACCGTCTTCCCGCTCGAACTCTGCACCATGCCAGGTTTCGCAGGCTCATCGGCCTACTATACCCGCTACACCGACCCGCACAACGACGAGGCACTCGTCAGCCACGAAGCCAACGAGTACTGGGACAATGTAGATCTCTATCTCGGCGGTTCGGAGCACGCCACAGGTCACCTCATCTACAGCCGCTTCTGGAACAAGTTCCTCAAGGACTGGGGCGTAGTGAAGAGCGAGGAGCCTTTCAAGAAGCTCATCAACCAGGGCATGATCCAGGGCAGCAGCCGTTTTGCTCTGCGTTTGAAGGGTACCCAGAAGTACGTCAGCGCCGACATCGCCGCAGAATATGGTGAATGTGATCCCGTCCATGTAGATGTGAACTTCGTCAATGGCCTGGAAATGGACGTCGAGAAGTTCCACAAGTGGACTCCCGAGTTCAAGGACGTGGAGGTGATATGCAATGCCGATGGCAAGTTCATTACGACCGCTGCTGTCGAGAAGATGTCGAAGTCGAAGTACAACGTGGTCAATCCCGATGACATCTGCGAACGCTATGGTGCCGACACACTGCGTCTCTATGAGATGTTCCTCGGCCCCATCGAGCAGTCGAAGCCTTGGGACACAGCCGGTATCGATGGTGCCTTCCGCTTCCTCAAGAAGTTCTGGAACCTCTATCAGAACCCAGTTTCCGACGATGCTCCTTCTGCCGACAACCTCAAGTCGCTCCACAAACTGATCAAGAAGGTGACGGGCGACATCGAGCAGTTCTCGTACAATACTGCCATCTCGGCATTCATGGTGGCTGTCAACGAGCTCACCCAGCAGAAGTGCAGCAGCAAGGCTATCCTCGAACAACTCGTCGTGCTCATTGCTCCTTTTGCTCCACACATTGCTGAAGAACTCTGGCACCAGTTGGGCAATACAACGACCGTTTGCGATGCTGCATGGCCCAAGTGTGAGGAAAAGTACCTCGTCGAAAGCACCATCAAATACCCCGTCCAAATTGGTGGCAAGATGCGCTTTACCATCGACATCCCCGCCGATGCCACCTCCGACGAAGTACAGGCCGCTGTCCTCGCGCATCCCGATGCCCAGAAGTGGATCAACGGCAAGACCGTTCGCAAGTTCATCTTCGTTCCCAAGAAGATCGTCAACCTCGTCGTGGGCTAAGCACACACATTATATATATTAATATTACAGGCTGCAAGCTTTTTGCTTGCAGCCTGTAATTTATTATCACTTTAGTAGATTTAGAACTCAGCCGACTTGGGAGTGCGGGGGAACGGGATGACGTCGCGGATGTTCTGCATGCCGGTAACGAAGAGGATGAGGCGCTCGAAGCCGAGGCCGAAACCTGCGTGTGGGCAAGTGCCGAAGCGACGGGTATCGAGATACCACCACATATCCTTCATCGGAATGTGACGCGTCGTGATTTCGTTCATGAGCTTGTCATAGTTCTCCTCACGCACCGAACCACCGATGATTTCGCCGATCTGTGGGAAGAGGACGTCGGTACCCTGTACGGTCTCCTCCATCTCCTCGCCATTGAAGATAGGACGCTTGTCATCAATCTTCATATAGAACGACTTGATCTTCTTTGGGTAGTTGGTCATGATGACAGGCTTCTTGAAGTACTCCTCGACGAGGAAACGCTCGTGCTCGGAAGCAAGGTCGTCGCCCCAGTTGCAGGGGAACTCGAACTTCTTGCCGTCCTTGATAGCCTGCTGCAAGATCTCGATGCCCTTGGTGTAAGGCAAATGTACGAAGCTGTCCTTCAACACTCCTTCGAGACGCTCGATGAGCGTTGGATCGATGAGCTTGTTGAGGAACTCGAGCTCCTCACGACAGTTGTCGAGCGCCCAACGTACGCAATGCTTGATGAAGTCCTCTTCGAGTGCCATCAGGTCGTCCATGTCGTAGAAGGCAACCTCTGGCTCAATCATCCAGAACTCAGCCAAGTGACGTGGCGTATTGGAGTTCTCTGCACGGAAGGTAGGACCAAAGGTGTAGATCTGACCCAATGCCGTGGCTCCCAGTTCGCCTTCGAGCTGGCCGGAAACGGTGAGCGACGTCATCTTGCCGAAGAAGTCGTCATCGTAGATGATGGAACCGTTCTCGTCCTTCTTGAGGTCGTAGAGGTTCTTGGTAGTCACCTGGAACATCTGGCCTGCGCCTTCGCAGTCGCTGGCGGTGATGAGAGGCGAGTGGAAATAATAGAAGCCATGCTCGTGGAAGTACTGGTGAATAGCAATCGCCATGTTGTGGCGGATGCGAAGGATGCAACCAAAGAGGTTGGTGCGTGGACGAAGATGTGCCTTCTCGCGGAGGAATTCCATAGAGTGGCCCTTCTTCTGCAAAGGATACTCATTGGGATCGCAGTCGCCAAGCACCTCGATGGTGCTGGCCTGGATCTCGCACTTCTGGTTGCCGCCCTGGCTGGCCACAAGTTTGCCAACGACCTTGAGGCAGGCACCTGTGGTGATACGCTTCAGGAGTTCTTCGTCGAACTTGGCAACGTCGGCTACGATCTGCACGCCTGAAACGCAGGAACCATCATTGAGAGCTATAAATTTAATGACCTTGTTGCCACGCATCGAACGGACCCATCCGCACACGGTGACTTCACGGTCGAGGACCTCCGACTTCAGGAGACCTTTGATGATTTCTCTTTTCATACAATATACTTAAATAACACTGTTCGGGATTAGGCTAAATAGAAAGATACCTTACCCTTCCACCAGGAAGGGCAAGGATCTTGAACATTCATTATTCGAATGCACCCATCTTGAGCATGCTTACCTCCTGCTGGGTGAGGTGACGCCAGCGGCCACGTGGCAGGTTCTTCTTGGTGAGTCCTGCGAAATAAACGCGGTCGAGCTTCACGACACGATAGCCGAGGTGCTCGAAGATACGACGCACGATACGGTTCTTGCCCGAGTGGATCTCGATACCAACCTGGTTCTTGTCCTCTTCGTTGGCATAAGCAATGGCATCAGCATGGATGGGACCATCGTCAAGTTCGATGCCTGCTGCAATGCGAGCGAGATCGGTCTCGGCCACATCCTTGTCAAGCCATACGTGATAGATCTTCTTCTTGATGTACTTGGGATGGGTGAGTTTCGAAGCGAGGTCACCATCGTTGGTGAGGAGCAGCACACCAGTGGTGTTGCGGTCGAGACGACCAACAGGATAGATACGCTCGCGGCTTGCATTGCGCACCAGATCCATAACGGTCTGACGGCCCTGTGGATCATCGCTGGTGGTGACGGTATCCTTCGGCTTGTTGAGGAGTACATAGACCTTGCGCTCGAGGCTTACGGGCTGGTCGTTGAAGGTCACCTGATCCTTGCGGGTCACCTTGGTGCCGAGTTCGGTTACGACCTCACCGTTTACCTTGACCAAACCAGCTGCGATGTGCTCGTCGGCTTCACGACGCGAGCAAACGCCTGCATTGGCCAAATACTTGTTGAGACGCAGTTCCTCATTCGGATCGACGATTGCCTCGGTGTATTCCACCGGACGATGTGGGTTGTAGCCCTGATGCTTGCGATTGGGTTTCTGCTTCTGAGGACGTCCGAAACCTCCCTGCTGGGGACGACCGTAGCCACCCTGCGGGGGACGACCATAACCTCCCTGCTGGGGACGGCCATAACCGCCCTGCTGGGGACGACCGTAGCCACCCTGCTGGGGACGGCCATAACCACCCTGCTGACGACCGTAACCGCCCTGTGGACGGCCGTAACCACCCTGCTGAGGACGCTGATAGCCGCGTGGCTGGTAACCGCCCTGTGGCTGATAGTTCTGCACATAGCCGCCTTCCTGTGGCTGCTGATTCTCCTGAGCCTTGCCTTCCTGTGGCTCGCCCTGGGGCTGCTGATAGCCCTGATTATCATTGTAGCGCTGGTAGCCGTTATTGGGACGCTGTGGACGCTGGTAGCTCTGATAGCCGCCCTGCTCGCCATCCTGGTTGTAACGACGATAACCGCCCTGGGGACGCTGGGGACGCTGATAGCTACCCTGGTAGCCGCCGCCCTGTGGACGCTGGTAGCCACCACCCTGCTGATAGCCGCCTTCGCCTTCCTGTGGGCGCTGATAGCCTTCGCCATCCTGCATTGGACGCTGGTAACCGCCACCACGCTGATAGCCACCACCACGCTGGTAGCCGCCACCACGCTGATAACCGCCGCCACGACCATATCCGCTATAGTCGTTGGCGCCACCGCGCTGATAAGAGTTACGTGACTGTGGATCATAGGCGGCTGCGTTACCGAAGCGGCTCTCGCCGATTCTGGGACGACGCTTTGGCGCCTGCTGTGATGCACCTTCTGGTGCTGCATTACCCTCCTGTGGGGTATTTGCCTGTGGGTTCTGATTTTCTTCCATAATCAAATTCCGGTGTAGTTAGTTGGAGAAAGCGCATGCAACTCTGCTTTCACTGACTCCGATACGTTTAATGAATCTATAAAATTAGCAATGGTTTGTTCGTTCATACCCGTATTGACACGGGTCAAAGCTTTAAGTGTCTCGTAAGGCTTGGGATAGCCTTCGCGACGAAGAATGGTTTGGATGCCCTCGGCTACGACAGCCCAGGCATTGTCAAGATCGCGACGGATAGCGTTCTCATTGAGCAGAAGTTTGCCAAGTCCTTTCTTTGTCGATGCCAAGGCAATGAGCATATGGCCCATGGGGACACCGACATTACGCAAGACTGTCGAATCGGTGAGGTCGCGCTGGAGACGGCTTACCGGCAACTTGGTGGCAAGGTGATCGAGGATGGCGTTGGCAATGCCAAGGTTGCCCTCCGAATTCTCATAGTCGATGGGATTGACCTTATGAGGCATAGCGCTGGAACCTACCTCGCCGGCCTTGATCTGCTGCTTGAAATACTCCATCGAGATGTACTGCCAGAAGTCACGGTCGAGGTCGAGGAGAACTACATTGATGCGACGCATGGCGTCGAAAAGAGCTGCAAGGTTATCGTAATTAGAAATCTGCGTAGTCCATTCCTCACGTTCGATACCAAGGCGCTCGTGGAGGAACGCGTTGCCGAAGGCACGCCAATCGCGGTTGGGATAAGCGATGTGATGAGCATTGAAGTTGCCTGTAGCACCGCCGAACTTACCGCTGATCTTCACCTGGCGCAGGTTCTCGAGCTGCTGGTTCAAACGATAGACAAAGACCATCACCTCTTTACCAAGGCGTGTGGGTGAAGCGGGCTGACCATGAGTGCGGGCAAGCATTGGAATGTCCTTCCACTCTTCGGCATAGCGTGCAAGGATATCGATCACTTCCTGGAGAGCAGGAATATAGACCTCATAGATGGCCTCCTTGATCGACATAGGCACAGAAGTGTTATTGATGTCCTGGCTGGTAAGACCGAAGTGGATGAACTCCTTGTACTTCTCAAGACCAAGACGGTCGAACTCCTCCTTGAGGAGATATTCTACAGCCTTCACATCGTGATTGGTCACCTTCTCGATGTCCTTGACACGCTGGGCTTCGGCTGGGGTAAAATTGCGATAGATATCGCGAAGACTGTCGAAAATACGGCTATCGACACTGGACAATTGTGGCAACGGAAGTTCACAAAGTGCTATGAAATACTCGACTTCCACACGAACGCGATACTTGATGAGGGCAAACTCGGAAAAGTATTCGCTAAGGACCTCCGTCTTGGAATGATAACGTCCATCGATAGGCGAGACAGCTGTCAGTGGACTGAATGAAAATTCCATTTTCTACAAAAGATAGTTAAAAGGGGGTTAAAGGGATGTTAATGTGATACTAATGTGACGTAAATAGGGAGCAAAAGAATAGTAAAAAGGGACAAAAGTTTCTTGGGGTGAACAATTATCACTTATTTCCAGAAATGGAATCCTACGTTGAACATGAGTGCGCTGACTCTGGCCGTACTTCCGTCGATGACGTCATTCCATACACCTGGCATGTAATCGACGCCAAGAGAAACGTGTCGCCAATCGTACCCTATCCCTACCATAGGGCCGAAGTCCCAATTCTCTGCATCGCTATACGAACCGACTATGCGCGAAGCATAGATACCAGCGTCGAGCGAGAAACGGCTCTTGTAAGTCACGGGGATGAAATAACGATACTTGCCTTCGACCATCACTTCGTTGAGATGAATCACTTGCGTCAGGTCGTAACGCTGCTGACGGCCATAGCCAAGACCAAGATCATTGTAATAAATCTTCTCGCCTCCAAACTGAGCATATACGGCACTTACACGGAAACCGTGGTGCTTCTTCTTGTTATAGTCCCATGAGAAACTGAAAGCATACGAATCGCGGGTGTTCTGATAGGCTCCCGAGCGGCCAAATGTCGAATCGGTAAAACGGTCACGAGTCAACCAGCTGTGCACATATCCAGCCGACACGGTGAAGGAGTTTCCATAAAAGTAGTTGATGGCACGTGCTTCACGCTTGGCCTGTTCCTTTTTTGTGAATCGTTGAGCGAAAGATGGCATCGCAACAACCATCATAAAGATAATAAGTAGAACCGATCTCTTATTGATTTGCATAAAAATTTCTCTTCTAATGAAATACAACCTGCAGCTATTATAATATATTAATATTAAATGTGTGCGCAAAGATAGTTAATTTTCAGGCAGGTTGCAAATCCAAGGGGGGCTTTTAACTTACTATAACCCGATAATAGGGACTAATGGCATTTTGTGTTTACAAAAACGCGCAAAGACTCACGCCTCTGCGCGTTCTGTGTGATGTTCGTTGAAATAGATTGATGCAGTCTTGAACGGATTACTTTCCGCCACCAATCTTGTCGGCTGACTTGCCACCGAAAATATTCAGAAGAACACCGGCAACAACGAGTACGAAGCAAACGGCAAGAATAACGGTATTAAGACTAGCGTCCTGAAGTGCTTCAGTATAGAAACTGATTGCCAAAACTACGACAACGATAAGGATGAGGATCGAACCTCCATACTGTTTAAGAGCTCTCATAATGTATTGTTTTGTGTTTTTAAAATGTATTTTCGACTTATATTTTGGGGCAAAGTAACAAAAAAAATCAATATGTTGGTCAAAAAAAACAAAAAAAATGCTTGAATTAACGAAAAAAAGCATATCTTTGCCCCGAAAATAGTAAAATAAGCGTTTTTTTCTGCAATTATTTGACAAAAAAATGACGATTCCTATATGGAATCAATGATTATATGAAAGTTCTGTATTTCGTGTATCAATGGCTCATCTTTGTGCCACTTCTCATCATCGTATCCATTTTTGCCTCTCTTGCAACTATCATCGGATGCTGGCTTGGCAACAAGAACTTCTGGGGGTATTGGCCTGGAGTCATCTGGGCTCGTTGCATCATACGTCTCTCCCTCTGTCCCGTGACTGTCAAAGGTCGCGAGAACATCAACAAGGAAACTGAATACGTCTTTGTTGCCAACCATCAGGGAGCATTCGACATCTTCCTCCTTTTCGGCTTCCTGAACCATGACTTCCGCTGGATGCTTCGCAAGGGTCTCCGAAAGATTGTCTTTGTAGGCGCAGCTTGCGAACGTGCCGGTCATATCTATGTGGATTCGCACGGCACCTCGGGTATGATGCACACCATACGCCAGGCTTTGGCTACGCTCAAGGAAGGTCACTCGCTCATCATTTTCCCCGAAGGCACACGTTCGAATGACGGTCATCTCGGCACCTTCAAGAAGGGCGCATTCACTTTGGCTGCCATGCTCAAGGTGCCTGTGGTGCCCATCACCATAGAAGGTCCCTACAAGGTGATGCAGAAAGGCTCCTGGCTTATCCATCCGCATCATCTGAAACTCACCATCCACCAGCCGCTTGAACCCGTATCACGCAAGGAAGGAACCGATGCCGGCGTGGATCGTCTGCTCCACGAGTCTCAGCGCGTCATCGCCGAGTCGCTGGGCGAGCCCTTGCAGAAATAGCATGAAAGTCATCGAGCAATATACCGAAGGCAAATCCACCACTGTTCCATCTGAGGATGCTGCAGTGGTGACTGCGTTTTATGCGGCTGTCATTGACGGTGCGACACCCAAAACCGACTTCCGCTATCCAGGTGGAGAAACACCGGGACACCTCGCTGCTCGTCTTCTGAGCGAAGCTATGCGTACCATACCCGCCGACCTTGATGCAGAAGGCTGTGTCGCAAGGTTGACCAAGGTTCTGCACCAAGACAATGTGGAGCCTTCCAACCGTCCCATCGCTTCGCTGGTCGTTTATTCCGAACCACGACGCGAAATATGGATGATCGGAGATTGCCAATTCGGCTACATCGACGGGGAAAATATCTTCCGCACAGTGACGAATACCAAACTCATTGACAAGTGCCTTTCAGAATGGAGGCGTGACATCATCCTCAGCTATCTGAGCAGAGGTCGTATGACAGCAGAAGGAATTGCAGCAAACGACCCTGGACGGCGCATCATCCAACCGTTCATCACCCACCAGGTACGCTATCAGAACGCCAAAACGCAGAACCCCTTCAACTATACCATGCTCGATGGGGAACCTGTTCCGAAGCATTACATCAAAGTGTACCGACTTCCTGCCGATGTGCATCAGCTTGTACTCGCCACCGATGGTTATCCAGTACTGATGCAGAACCTTGAAGAATCTGAGAAGCGACTGCACCATCTGTTGCAGGAAGACCCGCTTTGTATCGGCCCACTGCTCGGCACTAAGGGCGTGCAACCTGGGAACAAAAGCAACGATGACCGCACATATCTGAGACTGGAAATATGAAAACAAAAAAAGAACCGACCGGGATGCCTCCCATCCTTGCCCGACTGCAGCAATTCATGGATCACGAGAATCTCACAGCCTACCAGGTCAACAAGGACTCGGGGCTGTGCAAAGGTCTCCTCATCAATGCCTTCACCAACCAGCGGGGACTCACGACATCGACACTCGAAGCCATCCTCAACACTTATCCCCAACTCAATGCCAACTGGCTCATCGTGGGACGAGGCGAAATGCTCAATCCCGAACCCGATGCTGCAGTTCCCTTGTCAGCTACCGAACAACACATTCGTCATCTGGAAGAACTGAAGAAACAATGCCTCGAAATGATCAAGTCGATACAGCAGATGAAGATAGAAGAACAGAAGTCGGCCGATGACAGACTTATCGGCAGTCTGCTCAAGGATTGAGATACATAAGGGCCGAGACACAATTCGGGGGCTTCCCACACGCGAAGTGAGAAGCCCCCGAACTATATTTGTGACTATTACAGGATCTTCTTGTAGAGGGCAACGATGTCGTCGCGGGTCACCTTGCGTGGATTGCCTGGAGTGCAAACGTCAGCGATGGCCTGATCAGCCAGTGCGTCGATATCCTTCTCGTAGATACCAATCTCGCTGAGATGCTGTGGAATACCCACTTCGATAGCCAATGCACGAACAGCATCGCATGCCGCCTGTGCAGCCTCGATCTGGGTCATACCCTTCTTGTAAGCGCCCATAGCCTTGGCGATCTCAACATACTTCTCGCGGCAAACAGGAGCATTGAACTCCATGACCGTAGGCAGAAGGATAGCGTTGGCTACGCCGTGAGGAATGTTGTGGAGCGAACCCATTGGGTGAGCCATACCGTGAACAACACCGAGTCCTACGTTCGAGAATGCCATACCGGCAACGTACTGTGCGAGTGCCATGCCTTCGCGACCCTTAGGATTCTGTGGATCGAATACGGCGAGACGCAGGTACTTGTTGATGAGACGAATGGCCTCAATTTCGAACATGTCGCTGAGTTCCCAGGCAGCCTTGGTGATATAGCCTTCGATAGCGTGTGTCAATGCATCGAGACCCGTAGCAGCGGTAGTAGCCTTGGGGAGAGAATACATCAGTTCGGCATCGACAATCGAGCAGCAGGGGATATCGTTAGGATCCACACAAACCATCTTCTTGTGATTCTCCTCGTCGATGATGACATAGTTGATGGTAGTCTCGGCAGCAGTACCTGCAGTCGTTGGGAAGCAGATTACGGGCACGCTCTTATGCTTGGTAGGAGCTACACCTTCGAGGCTGACAACGTCGCTGAACTCAGGATTGTTGGTAACAATACCAATTCCCTTGGCAGTATCCATCGAAGAGCCGCCACCGATGGCAACCATAAAGTCGGCCTTGGCGTCAGCGAATGCCTTCACACCATTCTTCACGTTGGTTACGGTTGGATTGGGCACTACATCCGAGTAGATTTCGTAAGGGATGCCGGCCTCATCCATAACGTCGGTCACCATCTTGCATACGCCAAATTTAACCAGACCTTTGTCAGTTACCACGAGGGCTTTCTTGAAACCAAGACGTGCAACCACTGCGGGCAATTCCTTGCGAGCACCAGCTCCGAAGTAGCTAAGTTCATTAAGAATAAAACGGTTTACCATAATAGTTTGTTTTAAGATAGAAGGTTGAAAATAGGGGTTAGAACTCTAATTGATTATCTCGTTATAAGTTGTATTTCTCATAAAAGTCACGCTCGGAAATAATTTCGACGCCCAGTTGACGCGCCTTGTCAAGCTTGTTCTGCCCTGGAGCATCGCCCGTCACCACATAGTTGACCTTGCCGCTCACCGATCCCACATATTTGGCTCCGTGTCCGGTGAAGAATGCCTTGATCTCGTCGCGTTTGAAGCGATAACTGGTACCTGTGAAAATCACCGTCATGCCTTCAAGTGCATTGCCAAGTTTCTCTGCGCTCTGATAATCCTGCTGGAACTGATAGTCGGGCGAACCGATGCAAGTATAGTCACTCAGATCGGCTTCAAGGATGTTCCTGGCCATGATTTCTCCGATGCCATCGATAAGCAGCAATTCTTCGAACGTCGCAGCGCGGAACTTCGACCAGGAGCCGAAATGTTCGGCAAGGAGCTTGCCGGTGATCTTACCCACGCCATCGATGCCAAGACCTCCGATGATGCGGTCGAGGGTCAGTGTACTGATGCTTTGCGCAATGCCATCGAACATCAGCGACACCGACTTCTCGGCATACCCCTCTCCCAACTGCTGCTGAATGTGAGTGCGGTAATTGGGACAGAAGACATCGGGTTCCCACGTGCTCTCATCCTTGACAAAGACACGATAAAGGTCATCGACCGAAGCGATGTCCAGTTTGTCATAGAGGTCAGCAAGGACGTTTGGTCCCAGGCCCTTGATATTCGCGCAATCCTTGCCGCACCAATACTCCAGACGCTGGATGGCCTGTTCACGGCAATGATGATTCGGACAGATCCAATATTCGCCTTTCTTCACCAGCGCAGTCGCGCAACAGGGACACGTCTCAGGAAACTTGATGGCCTTGAGTTGTACCTCCTCGGCAGCATTGCGCAGGGCATCGATGCCGGTCACCTGCGGAATCACCTCGCCCGCCTTTTGCACAAATACATACGAACCGATAGCCAGACGGAGGCTGCGGATATATGACTCGTTATTCAACGTGGCTCGTGCCACCACCGATCCGGAAATGGTCGTTGGTTCAAGTTCGGCAACGGGTGTGATATGACCTGTCATGCCCACCTGGAAGGTCACGTCGCGTATTACCGTAGACTGTGCCTCCTGCGGGAACTTGCGCGCCTTGCACCAGTTGGGGAACGTCGTGTTCAGTCCCAGAAATTCCTGGTGCCGACGTTCGTTCACCTTGACAACGACGCCATCGCAATCGTAGGGCAACTTACGGCCGATACGTACCTCGTTGAAGGCATTGATGGCATCGGTAAGTTGCTTGAGGTCGCTGAAAGCCTGACGTCCAGGGGTCTTGTAATAGTCAAAGCCCAGCTTACCAAGCAGTTCGAGAGTTTTCTCCTGGCTGCTTAGCACATCGCGCTGGAATGCCTCATCGGTCGAATAGGCTGCGTAGGCATTCACCACAAGTCCACGTTTGGCAGTAACCTTCGGGTCGAGTTGCTTCAGGGAGCCACTCGCAGCATTGCGCTTGTTGGCAAATGGACGTTCTCCGTTCTTCTCCTTCTCTGCATTGAGTCGATCAAAAGCACCTTGCGGCATCAACACTTCGCCTCTCACTTCGAAGTAGGATGGCAATTGGAGTTGATCTGCGCTTTCGGAACTTTCTTTGGCAAACAGGTCGTCGAACAACGAGGGTTCCTTCGAAACAGCCTTCAATGCTGTCTTCGTGCCACCTTCGACCATCAGTTTCAAAGGCACGTTTCGAATGGTGCGCACGTTGGCGATTACCGATTCGCCCTCGATCTGATTGCCGCGCGTCACAGCATCGACGAGTTCGCCTTCGCGATAGACGAGCGAGATGGATAGGCCGTCATACTTCGGCTCATAAGTGAACGAAATTTCGTCATTAGGAAAGGCAGCCTTCAACTTCTGGCTGGTCGAAAGTAACCATTCCTGCAGTTCCTCGTCACTATACACATTCTCGATGCTCTGCATAGGGATGACGTGACGATGCTTCTCGAAGGCGCCTTGAATGTCAGAGCCGACACGTTGCGTCGGACTGTCGGGCAAGACTATGCCCGAAGCCGCCTCCAAAGCCTGCAACTGCTTGAATTCCATGTCGAACTCAAAGTCTGTCATCGGTGGGTCATTCTCTATATAATATTTATAGGAAGCCCACGCCAATGCTGCGGTCAAGCTGGCTTGATCGTTGATGTCGCGCTTGTTGAATTCCTCAAGTGTCATCGGAGGGTAGTCTTATAGGTAGTCAATCTTGATGACAATCTTACGCGGAGTGCAAGGCTGCTTGCCGATGCCTGTCGCCTGATGTATATCGTCGGGGAAGAACAGATAGAAATGCTTGGGGTCAGAGTCAATGACAAGGCACTCGTTGGCTGCCGGTATCTTCTTTTTGTCCCAACCGAAGTTCTGCACATCCTTCTTCTCATTGTATTCGTTGCGCGGAACGAGGCATTCGGGCGAATGGGTCACATGGTAGCGCTCTGAACCTGTCACATCCCATTGCAGGTCGATGGTGCGACGATGCTGTTCCCACTGGCAATTCTCAGGAGTGCGCAGTGCCTGATTGAGCACCTTCACGTAAGCGTGGCTCCATTGCATGGCATTGTTGCTGGGTTCCATCTTCACAGGATCGACGCTGGCAAGCCATGCGAAAATAGAATCCCACATGGCGGGAGCCTTCTGATACTGCTCGTAGAACGTCTGCACATTGATATGATCGTAGGGTTTCACCTTGAAACCATTCTTCCACTTGCCTTTCTTGAACCAAGCCATAGCCTCGGCAGTTGCCGTAGGTTTAGCGAATGACGCCTCCTGTGCCATAGTTACACAAAGACAAGATAAGGAAAGAACCAGAATGAGGAAGATCTTTTTCATCGTACAAAATTGGGTTATAGATATTTTTTCGGAGCAAAGATAAGGAATTTTATTTAAAGTTGTATCGGCAAACGTAAAAAAAATGTTCGATTTTTTGTTTTGTTAGGAAAAACCTATTATCTTTGCAGCGAAAAACCAACAAAAAACACTACACAGAATGATCATCAAGCAAGTCAGCGTCAGCATCGAGGACCGTGTCGGTTCCAGCTGGCAGGTTTTCCAGTCTTTGGCCGACAACCGCATCAACATCCTTTCGTATAGCATCGAAGACACTCCGCCCCAAGGCACCCTGCGACTCATCGTCGACGATGCGACCAAGGCCGACGAGGTGCTGCGCAATGTCGGCTTCCGCACACAGCTTACCAACGTGTATTCGATGAATGTCCCCAACCACATCGGATCGATGAGTCGTGTGCTCAAATACCTGACCGAAAAAGAGGTCTCGATTGACTTCATGTATGTCTTCCAGTACATGGGAATTTCGCAGACAGTTCTGCATTCGCGCAATATGAAGCAGCTTGAGCAAGTGCTCACCCGATATGAACAAGAGCAGCTCAACTTGACATCCAAATAAATCAACTGTATTGGCTTCATAGGAGGATTTTAGGATTTTTTAATACGATATTTTTGCCTATTAGTCGAAAAATGATTATATTTGCGCCGACTAATTACACACATTCCCCTTTCTTTTGTTGGGGAAGTTGCTAAATTAAAATCATTTACTGTAAACCATATAAATAAAATTAATATCCGCTATGAACAAAATTTACAGTGACCCTATCGAGAAGGCACAACTTCTCATCGAGGGACTTAAGAAAAATCGTTCCTATCTTGAAACCAAGGGCTACGACCTTTCTATCATCGAGCGTCTGGAAAAAGCCTGTGAGGAAATGACCCGCGAAGGTGAGGCTGTTGCCGTCGAAGAGGAGGCTCTCTCGAAGCATCGCGTAAGATGCCACACCATCCTCAGTGGTCTGAAGCGTGATCTATACGCCGGCAAGAATGGCATCAAGACGATGTTCGACCAAGAGCAGTGGAATCAGTACGGCGTGCCCGACAAGCGCTGATCTCGATTGGATTTTGGCAATAGATAGGACAAAACACCAGCACGATGAATAGATTGTCCATCTTTATTGCAACACTTATCCTCAACCTAACCTTCTCGAAAGGCTGGGCTGAGGATTTTCATATCTACGTATCGCCTCTCGGCAATGATACGTGCCAGGGGACCGTCCTCGCGCCTGTCGCCTCCTACCAGCAGGCCTTGCGCCTGGCTCGTGAAAAGCGACGCACGGGTTGGAACGAAGGAGCCATCATCATCGACTACCCCGACTCGCCCGCACGCTTTCTCCTCACCGAGCCCATCCGCATCCGTCCCGAGGACAGCGGCACGCCCGAAGCGCCTCTCGTCATCACCGGCAATTCGTCGATCGAAGGAAGCGAACTGAGTGGCGGTATGCCCATCACCCGATGGAAACGACAGGGCAAACTGCTTGTCGCCGATGTCCCCGAATGGAATGGCTACCCCATCGACTTCCGCCAGTTCTACAGCCCCATCAAGGCGGTGCGTGCCCAGGATGTTCCCGTTGGCGGTGATTCCGAACAGGACGAGTACGAGCAGATGTCGCGCATTCTGAGCCTCGACAAGACTCGACGCATTCTCCATGTCCCGGCCACGCCAGCCATCCGCAAGATTGCACGTCAGGGCGTTGGACATACCGAGATGGTGCTGCACACGATGTGGTGCACCAATAACCTGCGCATCAAGACAATCGCGATCCAAGGCGACTCGGCTGCCATCCGATTTCACGAACCCGAGGCAGATGTCTTTTGGGAACATCCCTGGCCTCTTCCATTCACCGGCCAACACGCTTCGCCCTTCTATCTCACCAATCATTTCGCCCTCTTGGATGAACCGGGCGAATGGTTTCACGACATCGGTTCGCACAAACTGTACTATTATCCTCGCAATGCCGAAGAGGCAGACTGGATGCTGCACCCGGATTCGAACCGAGAACTAATCCCCTATGTGCCCGCTCTCGAGAACATCCTCATCATCGAAGGCACGCCCGAACGTCCCGTTCACGATGTCGTGATTCGTCAGCTCTCCTTCTCCGGCACCACCTGGATGCGTCCGTCCACCCACGGTCACGTGCCGCTCCAGGCTGGCATGTATCTCATCGAGGGCTACAAGTTACGACCTTCCATCGTTCGTCCCGACCGCAATCACAAGCTCGACAACCAGGCTTTCTGTGGTCGTCCTGCGGCAGCAGTCCGTGTTCACAATGCCCAGCGCATCACCTTCGACCAATGCTCGTTCTCACAGACCGCATCCACCAGTATCGACTTCGAGGAAGGCACCCAGGAGTGTATCGTCGCCAACTGCACCTTTTTAAATATAGGTGGAGCAGCCATTGTGGCGGGTTCTTTCAGCCCCGAGTCTTTCGAAGGACATCTACCCTATTCGCCCCAAGACCCTCGACAACTCTGCCGTGGGCTCATCGTTGCCAACAACTGGATAGAGAACACTGGACTTGAAGATTGGGGCACTCCTGCCATTTCTGCCGGATGGGTCACCGATGCGCTGATTGCCTACAACACCATCCGCAACGTACCTTACACGGGCATCTCGTTGGGCTGGGGATGGACGCAGTCGGTCAACTGTATGAGTGGCAACGAGGTCTATCGTAATCGCATCACCCGCTATGCGCGCCATATGTACGACGTGGCAGGCATCTACACCCTCAGTGCACAGCCCAAGACCTACATCACCGAGAATGTCATCGACAGCATCTGCAACCCCTCCTACGTCCACGACCCGAACCATTGGTTCTACCTCTACACCGACGAAGGATCCTCGTTCATCACCGTGCAGGACAACTGGTGCCCTGCCGAGAAGTTCCTGCAGAACGCCAATGGTCCCGGCAACACCTGGCAGAACAATGGTCCCCACGTCCCCGACTCCATCCTCCACAACCCTGGCTGCCGACATTGGCTTTGGGAGGGCACAGACCCCATCCCCTCAATGAGCCTCGACGACATCAAACGTATCCGTCCCCTCCTCCAAACGCGCAAGCCCAAAAAATAACCTTTCGAACCCAGACCCCCTCTAATCCCCCTACTTAGGGGGATGAACCAAACCCCGACAAGCAAGTCCTCCCCCTAAGCAGGGGGACCGAGGGGGTCTCCTCAAACCCCATTTCCCATGACCTGGCTTTGGTACCCCGCCGACTTCGAAATCTGGCTCGGCAATCGCTTCAACAACCGGCGCACCGAACGCGGTGCGATGTTCCCACCCTTCTGGAAACAGGATAGCCATTGGGCTACTGTCGAATTCAGTCGCGAATATGAATTGGCAAGGCCCGAAACCATCCGCATCTACGTGGAGGGTCGCTACAACTTCATGTTCGATGGCAAGCTGCAGTTCGGCGAACCCACCGAATGGCTGGTTCCCGCAGGTCGCCACAAGATCAACATCAAGGTCCACAATCCTGCCACCCCTCCTGCCCTTTTCATCGAGGGCGAGACCATCCAATCCGACTCCTCCTGGCGCGTCACCCACGAGGACAAGATCTGGATTGACGAGAACGGTGTCGCCCACGGATCGGGCATCTACCTCGTCCCCGGCTTCTGGCATTTCAATACCCCCTCCGATCGTCCTTCCCGCTTCCAGCTTGCCCGCGAGGAATGGAAGGCTGTCTCCACGCGCATCCTTTCCGAAGCATCTTCCGGCGACCAGTCGGAAAGGAAAGCCACCACGCTCCTCGTCGATTTCGGCAAGGAGACGATGGGCTACATCGTCCTGAACGGCATCCAGGGCCGCGGCATCGTCGAACTTTACTACGGTGAAAGCGAAGCCGAAGCGCTCGACAAGGACTATTGCGAAACGCTCGACAAACTCATAGTCGAAACCTGTCCGCGCTTTGTCGTTCCCGAGTCGAAAGCCTTCCGCTTCGTGCAGGTCGTGCTTCCCGAGGGGATGACGGCCGAAAGCGTCAGCATGGAGTACGAATATTTGCCGCAGGACCTCTCACGCAGTGGTTCGTTCGAATGTTCCGACGAGGAACTGAATCGCATCTGGCAGGTCGGCGCTTACACGATGGACCTCACCACACGCGAATTCATGATGGACGGCATCAAGCGCGACCGCTGGACCTGGTCGGGCGATGCCATTCAGTCCTATCTGATGAACTATTATCTGCGCTTCGACAGCGACACCGTGAAGCGCACCATTCGTCAGTTGCGCGGCAAGGATCCCGTCTCGTCCCACATCAACACCATCCTCGACTATACCTTCTACTGGTTCAAGTCAGTCTATGACTATTATCAATACACAGGTGACCGCGACTTCGTCTGCGAGATGTATCCGCGCATGCTCACCCTCATGGACTACTGCCTGGGCCGTCTCTCTGAGGGTTGGGCCATCGGTCAGCCCGATGACTGGGTCTTCATCGATTGGGTCGATTTCCCGATGCACAAGCGTGGCATCGTATGCTTCGAACAGTTCCTTTTCTGCAAGAGTCTCGAGACCATGCAGCTCTGCAAGGATCTTGTTGGCCCGCTCTCTGACTTGCAGATGAGCAACCTGCACCTCACCTATCCCAATGTGGACTATGGAGCCAAAGCGGCCGAACTCCGCTCGAAAATCGACAAGACCTTCTGGAGCCCTTCCGCCCATGCCTATCTCCATGCCCTCGAACCCTCAAACCCCTCAAACCTCTCAAACCCCTCAAACCTCAACTCCCAGGTCAACAAGTTCGCCAGCATGTTTGCCATCCTCTATGGCTATGCCGACGAGCAGCGCCAGCACGAGATCCTACAGCATGTGATGCAGAACCCCGAAGTGCCCGCCATCACCACACCCTACATGCGCTTCTACGAACTCGCCGCACTCTGCCAACTCGGTCAGCACGACGATGTCCTCTCTGAAATCAAGGCCTACTGGGGCGGCATGTTGCACGAAGGGGCTACGACGTTCTGGGAGAAGTACAATCCCGAAATGAAGGGTGACGAACACCTCACGATGTATGGTCGTCCCTATGGCAAGTCGCTCTGCCATGCTTGGGGAGCCAGCCCCGTCTATCTACTCGGCCGTTATTTCCTCGGCATCGAGCCGACTTCTCCTGGTTATACCACATGGCAGGCAAAACCTCATCTATCCAACCTCGACTGGATGCGCGGAGCCGTGCCCACGCCTTTTGGTCCCATCCGCATCGAAGCCACCAAGCACCAAGTTTCCATGACCACCCCTCACGGCATCGGTCACGGCACGCTCTTCATCGATGGAAAAACTTTCGCCATTCCTCCAGCTCAAACCACTGTAATCGACTATTGATAATTTGAGTGAAGAGACTCTAACAAAACGACAAGCTATGAATCAAACAAATCGGCTCCACCTCTTGCTACTGGCCTTTGTCATCGTAGTCTTCTTCTGGTCAGCAATCAATGTGCAGGACACCTATCTCACCTGGGTGCTTGAAGCTGCGCCCGTCATCATCGCACTACCTATCCTCCTCTTCACCTATAAGAAGTTCAAATTCCCCACTTCTATTTATATCATTATCTCCATTCACATGGCACTTTTGCTTGTCGGTGCACATTATTCTTATGCCAAAGTACCCCTTGGCGAATGGATGAAGGATTGGTTCGGCTTCGAACGCAACAACTATGACAAGATAGGACATTTCATGCAGGGATTCACGCCCGCCCTTGTTTCGGTGGAGATCATTCGTCGCTGCACCCCGCTTACATCTTTCAAGTGGATAAGTTTCTTCGCGTTCTGCATCTCAATGACCGTTGCAGCCATCTACGAAATCATCGAATGGCTTTCGTCTTTGGGTAACCCGGAAGATACCGAAGCTTTCCTGGGCACACAAGGATACATCTGGGATACACAGTCGGATATGTTCATGTGTCTTTGCGGAGCAGTCATCGCACTTCTCCTATTTGGGACCATTCATCCGTGGTCGTCGAAAACTCAAACAAGTGAAGAGCGTCAGTCGTGACAACCAGCCTTATAACCTTTTTTGGCCAAGATTGGGTATTCTCCTCCAGAAGAATGACCTTTCTTGGCCAAAATTGGGTATGCGCCTACCGCGGCATAACCTTTCCTGGCCAAGATTGGGTATGCGCCCATCGCGGCATGACCTTTTCTGACCAAGATTGGGTATGCGCCCATCGTGGCATGACCTTTCCTGGCCAAGATTGGGTATGCGCCCATCGTGGCATGACCTTTCCTGGCCAAGATTGGGTATGCGCCCATCGTGGCATAACCTTTCTTGGCCAAGATTGGGTATGCTCCTATCGAGGCATGACCTTTCTTGGCCAAGATCGGGTATGCGCCCATCCTGGCATAACCTTTCTTGGCCAAAATTGGGTATAAAACAATAGCGGCATGACCAATCTTAGCCAAAATTGGTCATGCCGTTGTTGTAGATTGCTGAATCTCTATTCAAACCAGGTTTTCTACAATCATATCGTCGTTATTTCTGTTCGTACCACTCCTTCAGCACATAAAAGGCCTTTTTCTTTTCTCCGTTATCGGAGAAGAGTCCTTTGCGATTGTAGTAGTCCTGAACACCATTGAGCACACGACGAGGAGAGCGGAAGTCCTTCAGGATCCAGGGAGAGGTGCCAGCCAAGCCCTCCACCTTGTCGAGCATGGCGCAGTTCTCGCGATAGAGGTTCTCCTGGAATTCTTCCGTCCAGCGCTGATTCTTCTCCCCATGAAGGCCATATTTGGCACCACCACCGAACTCGCTGACGATGACTGGTTTGTCGTAAGGAATTTCCCACGACATCTTCGCAGCATCGTTCACATCACGATACCAGCCGATGTATTGGTTGAAACTTACCACATCGACATATTCGTGCATATTGTCCTGCAGACGATTCTTGAAGTTGGAAGCCGATGTAACCTCCATCGCCATGGAGATGAGACGTGAGGTGTCGAGCGAACGAGCGTGCAACGCCAAACGACTCAGGAACTGGTCGCGTTCGGGCGAATGGGGCGTTTCGTTGGCAATGCTCCAGATGATGACATTGGCGCGGTTCTGATCGCGTAGAATCATGTCGGTCAACTGGCGCTCGGCATTCTTGTAGGTGTCAGGATTGGTCCATGCAATGGTCCAATAGACGGGAATCTCCGACCAGACGAGAATGCCCATTCGCTCTGCCTCACGCACAGCATATTCGTTATGGGGATAATGAGCAAGGCGAACGAAGTTACAGCCCAGTTCCTTTGCCCATGAAAGCAGCGTGTGGGCATCTTCGGTCGAATTGGCACGTCCTCCACCATTGGGTTTCTCCTCATGGATACTGATTCCCTTGAGGAAGATGGGTTGACCATTGAGCAGCAACTGCTTGCCACGCGTTTCGATGGTGCGGAAGCCTATCTCATCCTTGATAATCTCCTCACCCAACCGAATCTCCACCTGATAAAGCTTGGAATTTTCGGGCGACCATAGCTGCACTTTCCTGACCTTCATAGTCACTGAAGCCGTGCCTTCATTATCGGTTGTAACAACCTGATGCAGTTTCAGTTCAGGGACGTCGAGCGTGACCTGCTGTCCTGCCTCTGCCTTATTGAGTTTGACGCTGAATGTGACTGGACGAGTGCCCCGTTTGTCAACCTCCGTACTAGCAAGACGAAGGCGATAATTCTCTACGTAGGTGGGTGCGACATCGATGAGCATCACGTCACGAGTGATGCCACCATAGTTCCACCAGTCGAAGATCTGGGTAGGAACATTCTCGGCGTGGCGCTTGTTATCGACCTTGAGGATGACAAAGTTTTCACCCTCCTTCAACTCATCGGTCACATCGTAGTTGAAAGGAGTAAAACCTCCCACATGATGTCCGACAAACTTGCCATTGACATAGACATATGAATCATAGTTGACTGCACCGAAATAGAGCAAGGTGCGATGGTTCCCGTTGGGACGCCAGTCGAAAGAACGCTTGAACCACACGGTACCCTCATAAAAGAACAGACGTTCGTCCTGAGTGTTCCAATCGCCAGGCACCTGCATGGTCGGAGCCTTGTCGAAGTCGTACTCGATGAGGTCTTCGGGACGCTGCGGCTTGGCATTGACGAAAAAGCCCCAACGCATGGACTTCATACGATAGTCGTAGTAGCCCTCCTCCTGCACATCGACAATATAGTTCCAGGAGCCATTGAGCGAAGTTGTCTGACGTGCCAGCACATTAGCCACTTGTGGCACCTCGTTTGCTACGATTGTCCCTCCTGCCAAACAGTAGAGGAAACACAAGGAAGTCAAGAGTTTTTTCATAAGGATGTGAGTCTTAAAAATCCGTGGCAGTCGATTGGACTACCGCGGATTATCAGTGTTATAAAAGATAGTTATCGAAAGTTGATCAATACATACCAGGCACCACCACAAGCGAGCAATGTTGTGCCAAACACGATGAGAAGCTGCCACCATGTCATAGGGTTGGCGATGTACTTGAAGTCCTTCCATTCCTTGCGCTGCCAAAGCTGGATATTCTCGCGAAGCCAGTTGGCGAACTGCTGCAGATTGAGAGGTTCACCATCGTGGTCGCGTGCCCAGCTCTCGAGCGCAATCTCCATCTGGGGTTCGTCCATCCAGCTGAAGGCATTGCACCAACGGAGCACGTAGGGATCCTCCCCGATATCGTCCGACGAATCGCTCACCTTGGGACGCTCCACGCCCAGACAGATGGTGAACTCGTTCTTGTTACCACCATGCCAGTAGGCACGTTGCTTCTCGCCTATCGTCAGGCCCTTGCTCGCATCGTAGAGGAGCACGAAGAAATGCACCTGGCACGAACTGCCCATCGTGGCATTGAGCAACTGGAAGGCTCGCTGGTCGGCATCGGTGGCTATGTCGAGTCCGAAGATAGGCTGCTGCTCGTAGTTGTGGATTGCCGGATAGTCGTAAAGCCCCAGTTCCTGCGCCTCCTGCCTGGAAACCTCCTCGTAGCGGAAGATGGAGTTCGAGCGGTCGAGGGGGTTGTCGTAACGATGGGGATAGGTTTGCGTCTGCATGTGCTCGATGACCTGGTCCCACACGCAAAGGTCGCCACCGCCACCTGCCACACAATTGGCATGGAAGGTAGAAAAGTAGGAAATATGTCCTCCCCAAAGCCATACCAGCTGATCGAAGATGGCATGTGAAATGTTCTCGACATGGCCCGTATTGAGTGTCCACGTCCAATATTCGGGGTGATGGACATAACGCACGCGCTGCACGGTGCGCGTATTACCCCTGCCATCACGGACGGTCTCGAGATAAACCTGACGCTCGGTCCACTCGCGATAGTGACGTACCTCGGTGACGTAGCCGCTGAGGAACTCGGTATCGAGGCCCGCACGACGTGCCAGATAGTGTGCCAAACCCACCAAACCTTCAGTCACGACAAGAGCTACCGCGTAGAACTCATAGGGTACACGGTAGGCGTCGCCCCCTCCTTGATAGACCCACAGCCAGTGGGCAAAGAGGGCAATTGGAGGAAGTAGATAGGCTAAGCGATGCACTTCTGCAGATTATTTCTTCTTGAAAAGTTCGACTTCGTCGTCAATGCCCGTCGTAGTGACAGTCTTGGTGCGAGTGCTGGAGATGATGGTGTAGTCAATCTTGCTCTTGTTCGAGATGAAGAACTTGGCAGGAATGGTCTCAAGCAGTGTGTCACGCTGACGGATGATGTCGAGCATACGTGTCTGAGCCTGAGTGAAATAGGAACGCTGTACCTCGATGGCTTGCATCAGGTCCTTATAGAGACTGGTGTCGAAGTCGGGGTTACTCTCCTGAATCCACTTCATAGCCGTACCACCGTCCTGGTTGTAACGTCCCGAAATGATTTCGGGGTAAACCTTCTCGAACGTTTCACGATACTCGTCACTGACACCGGCTTTCTGCTGGATAACCTTCCACATCTGGTCGTGTACGCTCTCTACCTTGCCCTTCTGGGCTTCTGCCTCCTTGCGAAGAGCAACCTCCTGGTTGTTGTAAACGATATACATGCCGATGAGAATGATAGCCGCAACGGCAATGACCGCAATTAAAATCAAAGTTGCCATGTTTCTGATGGATAATTGATAGTTTATAATAAATAAATGTAGTCTCTGAAGAATGAATAAAGCATTTCAACGCCGCAAAGATAAACACTAAATCGTGATTGTGCAAATTTTTTGGCGAAAATATTTTGTCGAAGCGCAAAAACAGTTATTTTCCTGCAAACAAACGTTAACAAATGCACGAAATTACAAGTATTTTGTAAAATTATCTTAAATGTAATGTACTTTGCAATACAAGGTACTAAAATAATGCATATATTTGCAGCGGCAAAACAAAATAGCCGAAAAAAGACATCTTACAAAATAAAAAGAAGCAAAATGAATACGGAAAACGCTAAATCGCAGATGCGGAAAGGAATGCTGGAGTACTGCATCCTTCTCTTACTGCACAAAGGGCCGGCCTACGCCTCCGACATCATTCAGCAGCTCAAAGAGGCCCAACTCATCGTGGTGGAAGGCACCCTCTATCCCCTGCTGACACGCCTGAAGAATGATAGGCTGCTGAAATACGAATGGCAGGAATCGACCCAAGGACCTCCGCGCAAATACTACGCGCTGACGCTCGATGGTGAGGAATTCCTCCGACACCTCGACTCGGCCTGGAACGAGTTGACCAACACCGTCAACATCCTCCACAATGGCAGCGAAGTCGTCATTTCCCACGAATAGTATAATATATGTAAAGGAAACCAAATCATCAAACATCAAAACGTCAAGAATATGAAAACGAGTATAAACATCAATCTATTCGGCACGCTATACGCCATCGACGAGGACGCACACCAGCTGCTCAGACAGTATCTCGACAACATGAAGAGTTACTTCAGCAAGCAGGAAGGAGGCGACGAAATCTCGGACGACATCGAACACCGCGTAGCTGAACTCTTCTGGGAACTGAAACAGGCAGGCAACGAATCAATCACCATCGAACAGGTGAGAAGCATCATCCAGGAAATCGGCAATCCCGAAGATTTGGGTGGATCACAGACCAGCGACGAAGCGCGGCCCACTGACGATGGACAAAATACGAACAATGATGGTCAGCAATCGACCGACGGAAGCCAACAGTTCAAGCAAGAGATAAAAGACTCTGTACGTAATGCAGGCTCGAAGACCAGGGACTGGATGAGCCATCGCCGCTATTATCGCGATCCTCAGGACAAAATGGTAGGAGGCGTTCTCTCAGGCTTAGCACATTACTTCGGCAACGGTGATCCCATCATCTGGCGTCTACTTTTCGTGGTGCTGACTCTCTTTGGCCTTGCCATCCCCATCATTCCCATCTATCTGATAGTCTGGCTCTGTGCTCCCGAGGCAAAGACCGCCGAAGAACGCCTTCGCATGAAGGGTATGGAGGTAAATCCCGAGAATATCAAGTCGCAGGTGCTGGGCTATGACGATCCCTCGACAAGCACGCAGCAGAACAACAGCGGATGCCTGGGCAGCTTCACAGGACTGATGGCAATCTGCTTCAAGATACTTCTTGTACTGTTGGCCATCCCCGTACTCTTCGTCATCGCTGTTGTGCTCTTCGCCCTCTTTGCCGTATTGTTCAGCCTCGTAGCAAGCCTCTTCGGACTGGCAACCGGCCTCACTGCAGGCGGCACTTCGCTGATCGGATCGGTTATCGCTCCCGAGAAATGGACCATCCTCGCCCTTGTTCTGGCTGCACTGGCGTTCATCGCTCTCATCATCTACACGATCTATCGATTCTTCCATCGCGACCGCACTCCCGCCAGCGGACTTACCTACATCATCCTCTTCGCGCTGATGCTCCTGTCGGCCCTGATTGGCTGGACCAGCATCAACAGGCTTTCGCAAAAGTGGCACGACGTGGACTGGAGTTCCTACATCAACGGCGTCGATTGGGACATTGACGACGACGATTGGGAGAACCGAGGCAGTGCAGTCTATTGTGACTCAATCTATTCCATCCCAGCCTTCGACAAGGTGGAGGTTCAGGGAATCGCCCGGGTGATCTACCGTCAGGGGGACAGCTGCAGCGTACGCGTCAATGCTGCCGACTTCCTGCTGAAGCACACCATCATCGAAGAGGAGGACGGAAAGCTGCTCATCACGCAGGACGACCAGCTGGGCCACAGGCATAATTTTGGCAATTTGAACCTGAGGGTATATGTCACTGCCCCCTACATCACCAACCTCTGGATGAGCGGCATCGGAAAGGTTGAATTCGACGGACAAATCGAGCAGGAACAGCCCATGCGTGTGGAACTGGAAGGTATCGGCAAGGTTGATATCGACCACGTGACCTGCCCCAAGCTCGAAGTGGTGAACCAGGGTGCCGGAAAGGTGGATATCAAAGCCTATGTGGACAGCCTTATTGTCTCGAACGAGGGCATCGGCAAGATTGACATCGAAGGACGTGCCTACAGCTATCAGCGCAACAACGAAGGCATCGGCAAAATCGATGACAACGAACTGAAAATAGGAATGTAAGATGATTACCGAACAACAACTGATCGAAGTGGGCTTCATTGCTAAGCTCCACGGCCTGAAAGGCGAGATGCAGGCTCGCATCACCGACAGCATCATCGACGAGGTGGAGCACTGCCCCTACCTGGTGTGCGAACTGGATGGCATCTATGTTCCGTTCTTCCTCGAAAGTCTGCGTTTTCGCTCTTCTGAAAGTGCACTCCTGAAGTTCGAAGACATCGACTCGGCCGAAAAGGCAGAACCCTTCTGCGGACTGAAACTATACTTCGACCGCAAGTGTTTCACGCCCGAAGAACAAAAGCATTATGATCAAAAGGTTGAGGAAGACCTTGAATTCATCGGCTATCAGCTCATTGACAAGACCTTGGGCCCTATAGGCGAGATTGTGGATATCAACGACCTGACCGAGAATGTGCTTTTTATCGTCGAACATGAGGGGGAAGAAATAATGATTCCCGCTGCCGATGACCTTATCCTGGACATCGACGACGAGAACGAGACCATACTCATGGACTTGCCCCAAGGACTTGTCAACTTCGATGAGGCAGAAACAGAGGAATAATATTATTTATTGAACTGAATCACCACCCAGTCGTGACGACTACGGTGATGATGATAAACAAGACCCAGCTGTTCGGCACAAGCTCGGATGGCTGGGACATCTGTCTCGTAGAATCCGCTCATCAACAAGGTGGCGCCCGGGCGCATAACGCCAACATAACGCTCCATGTCCTGCAAAAGGACATTGCGATTGATGTTGGCTAGAACGAGATCGTAAGTAGGACCTTCGGTGAGCAGTGAGGCATCTCCACATTCTACCTTCATTCGTCCGGCCAATCCATTGTAGAGCACATTGTCAACAGCATTGGCAGCCACCCAGTCGTCAATCTCGATGGCACGCACTTGTTCGGCGCCAACAAGGGCACACAGAATGCCGAGTACGCCCGTACCTGTTCCCATATCCAGCACCTTGCCCGTCGGCTTGATTTCCAGAATCTCTTCAAGCAATTGGCTTGTCGTCTCGTGCGTTCCCGATCCGAACGACATACGCGGATCGATGATCACATCATATCGGCACGCGGGAATCTGGCTGGCAGGAGTGAGCGGCGAATGCACACAGCACTCCTCTCCCACCACGATGGGTTCGAACTGCCGGCTTTGCTCCCACTGATGGTTCCAATCCTGCATCTCGATCACCTGTGATTCCCATGTCACCTTCACATCAGGCAAGGGCAGATTGGCAAGCAATGCATCGAGTTGATGGCCTGAGAACTGTTTCTCTGATATATATGCCTTAAGACAGGCGGTCTCACCACCTTCCGTAGCAAATGAATCGAAACCCAGCGGAGCCAACAGCGCAGCAAGGACATCACACGTCTCTTCGGCAAATGGTGTGGGCATTAATTTGACTTCTATATAATCCATAAAGTGTTAAATGTTAAATTTCAAATGTTAATTGAAGCCCCTTTTTGTTAAATCTCTTTTCATCGCTGCAAATATAGCTATTTTTTTGCTTGTCAAGGCCAAATTAATCAAAGTTTTTTTAAACTTTTATTAGGATTCCCCGTCCAAACACTGAAAATTAAAACCTAGATAGCAATGATGAAACGTTTGATTCTGGCTGCGCTGGCAGTGGTAGTCACACTTCCCGCAGCAATCTCGACCCAGGCTCAGGACGACGTCTATTACAGCCGTAAGAACAGCCGCAAGCAGGCTTACGAATCGACTTCGAATGACGTTTGGTCCACAAAAGCCAATGACGATTGGGACGTTGACGCCTACAACCGTCGGTCGTCTTCGTTCAACACTACTCCCGAAATAACACTGCAGAGCGACAGCCTGATGCTTTCGGCTCAACCCAAGACTGTCCCCGATACCATCTATGTGGTAGAGCAGTATTATAACAGCAACCGTATACGTCGCTTCCACAATCCACGCTTCACCTGGTGGATGTGGGACCCCTGGTACGACGTAGCCTACTGGGATCCATACTTCTGGGACTACTGCTACTGGGATCCCTGGTGGTATGTCACTCCCGCCTTCGGTTTTCACTGGGGCAACTGGTGGTATGGCTGGAACTACGGCTACTATACCGGATGGTACGGCGGTTGGTATTCTCCTTTTTATCATCCTTATCCCCACTACTGGGGTCCTTACTGGTATGGTGGAGGAGGTGGCTACCGCAACAATATGGGTGGACACTATGCTCACTACGATGGGCATGGAATGGGGAATCACTATGGTCGAAACGGCTTCCATAGTGGACGCGATAATACACGCACCTCTTCCATCTCCACCCAGCCGGGAATTGCCAGCCGTCATGGTGCCAACCTTCGCAACAGCAACATGCGAGGCGACATGCGCCGCGGCAATCGCGGTCGTGATGGCGGCAACGTGGCAACACGTGGTGGCAACGGTACTCGCGGCGGTAACGGATCGCGCGGTACTATAGGCGCAGATGGCAGAACATCCACTCGTCCTGGATCGGGCAACAACCCTGCCGTAAGCTCGCGCAGCAATCGCAACTTCGACAACAGCAGTGCTCGACGTAGCGCCAATCGTGTACGCCAGTCCGACACAGGACGTACAAGCACACGCCAAACTGGTGTTAGCGGTACCCGCAGCAGTTCACGCGGCAGTGCCAGTGTCAGCGGAAGAGGCGTTGGCGGCTTTCACATCGGCGGTGGCGGCTACAGCGGCGGAAGCTCTCGCAGCAGCGGTGGCGGCTATAGTGGCGGAAGCTACGGTGGCGGCACACGCAGTGGCGGTGGCGGCGGCAGCTACAGCGGCGGCGGTGGCGGCGGTGGCAGCCACAGCGGTGGCGGCGGTGGACACAGCGGCGGCGGTCGTCGATAAAAGCTAAATCGATAGCGGCATCCTATCAGGGATGGCCGCTATCTTGAAAATCAACGTGAAAAAGCATAATATTTAATTCGAACATCCTCATATATATGAAACGAATTATAACATCAGTAGCCGCCATCCTATTGGTTGCTGCATCAGCAAACGCACAAAATATTGTCAATGCCGCACATATTGGCTCCGAAAGCATTAGTGGAACTGCACGCTATCGGTCGATGGCAGGAGCCTTTGGCGCATTGGGTGGCGACCCATCGGTAATCACCGACAACCCTGCCGGCTTGGCTATTTATCGCGGAACCAATGTTTTGACCATCACCCCACACTGGGGATTCACTGGCACAAAATCGAAAGGTTCGGAAGAAGCCACCAATAGCGACCACAACTTTGCTCTCTCGAACCTGGCAGCGATCTTCTCTTACCGCACGCCCAATAGCGACAACCTCGTGAACTTCAACTTCGCCCTCAGCATCGACCGTCAGTACGAGAACAATTCGAAATACAATACCATCATTGATGGAGGAAGCAGCTTTGGTCAGTACCTTACGAACCAGGCCAACAACTATCTTGGCGGAACACTGTCTCCTCAAACAGAATTCGACTGGTATAACAACGGCTCGCAGGCACCATTCCTTTCAATGATGGCCTACGACATCTATGCCATTGTCGATGATCCCCACAATCCTCACGCTGTGATTGATCCGATGAAAGGACAGACAGCCTACAAGCGCCTTTTCGTCGATGAAGACACACGCTTGGATCATTACAACATCTCCGGTGCCTTCAACTTCAACGATGTCTTCTACTTGGGAG
>Ga0310691_10000812_pt1 | contig 53690 bp, 46 predicted proteins | sample 176DNAGHGlowgp2_FD_203887 | JGI IMG/M metagenome (GOLD analysis project Ga0310691, IMG submission 203887) | Sheep rumen microbial communities from Palmerston North, Manawatu-Wanganui, New Zealand - 1766 DNA GHGlow gp2 (v2) (version 2) | ecosystem: Host-associated > Mammals > Digestive system >... | reverse complement strand
AACGTTTCACAATTGATGGCACAGACTATTATCTTGATTTGCTTTTCTATCATCGAAAGTTGAAGTGCCTGATAGCTATTGACCTCAAACTTGGAAAATTCAAGCCTCAATATAAAGGGCAGATGGAGTTATATCTCAAATATCTGCAGAAATATGATATGCAACCAGATGAGAATCCACCTATCGGTCTTCTGCTATGCAGCGAAGGTAATACAGAACATATTGAGCTGATGATGCTGAACGAGGATCACATCAAAGTGGCTCAATAGTTCAATACTCATTGCTAAGGAATATCGTGACAATCACTAAAGATTATCCGCTTTGTCGTTAGGTAATAGGACGTAGCCTAATACGCACTTTCCTGGCAGGTGCCACAAAAGATGTCGCAATCTGCTTAGTAAGCGAGGAGCAAACTCAGAATGAAAAAGTTGGTATGGATTTGGGGTTTAAAAAGAATGATTACCTTTGAGACTATGTCGGGTGTTCTTTGATGCAATTTATAGCAGATTGCAACGCCACACTTCTACCTTTAGGTGGAAGAATGCGGAATTGAGTACGGTTGCTAATTCGTAACCCAGTTTTTCCTCAATCCCCTAAACTGCCTTTATACAAAGAAGAGCTGAGAATTCTTCCAAAGTTAAAGAAAAACTTTAGCAAAAAGTTTATTTATCCTTGAAAATAATCACAAAATAATTTTGTAGTCTCAAAATAATTTCGTACCTTTGCAAGTGTATAAAAGAAGGGAGTTGTCGATGAGGGAGGAGGGCGGAGTGAGAAGTGTCCTCGTAGAGCGAGGAGAGTGGAGGGAGGAGTGAGAAATGCAAGCAACGTGTCAACGTTCAATGTTCAATGTTCAATGTTCAATGAAATAAAGCGGGAATCGGCAGCCCGGTGTAGTCTGCCGAACAAGTTCTAACACCATGAAAAACACACACAAATGGCTACAGAACAACAGAAACTTTCAGTGAGAATGCGTCCCGTCGTGGACGCCAAGAATGCCAACTATGGCAAGTATTTCGCCGAGGTAGGCAATGGACAGACGCTGTCGCAGCGCGGTTTCATCGACCATCTCATCAAGCACGGACTGGCCTACCCGAAGCCTATCATCGAGGGCGTCATGGCCCAGATAGTAAGCTGCCTGCCTGAGCTGCTGGCCACCGGCACGGGGGTCAAGCTCGACGGACTGGGCACCTTCTATCCGACCATCGAGAACGTCAAGGGCGGACTGGCCTATGCCGACCTCAAGGCTGGCGGCATCGACCCCAACACGCTGGTCAAGGGTGTTCACGTGCGCTTCACCCCCGAAGGCGACAAGCTCGACCGCATCACCTCGCGGGCCTTCAAGGAGAAGGTGACGCTGAGCCTCGACACCGTCATCGTGGCACAGAAGGTAGGCACCGCCGACGACGCTCCCCGTGCCGATGCCTCCTACGACTACGACAAGTGGCAGGCCCTGCCCGCCGACAAGGACCACGGCATCCAGGTGTTGCCCGTCAACCCTTAGCCCAAGGGGCAGCGGACAGGGGACGTTAACGTTCAACGTTCAACGTTCAATGGTCAATGTTCAATGTTCAATGGTTAACGTTCACCGCGTTCTTAGGCGGGAGGCTGTAACAGGCTTCCCGCCTCTGTCGTTCGCCCACCAATAACCGACTACGAATGATACGAATATCGGACTGTTCCACAACTACTCATGCACCAGCGTGGTGGGCTTAGTGGCTACTTTGCAAAAATATCATAGGAAGAGCTATAATATGTTCAAGGCTATGGCGGCACACGCCTCGGCGTCGGCCAGGGCGTGGTGATGATGCGTGAGGTCAAAGCCGCAGGCAGCAGCCACGGTGTGCAGCTGGTGATTGGGCAACGTGTGGCCAAACAGCCGACGGGCAGCGGCAAGCGTGTCGTAGAAATGGTAGCCGGGATAGTCCATCTGATAGACCTTGAACACCGCCTTCAGGCACCCCTCGTCAAAACGGGCGTTGTGGGCCACGAACGGTATGCGTGCCGTCAGCGCGAGACGATTGTCCTTCGGCAGCTGGTCAGCGCAGAACACGCCGGCAATGCGCTCCTCCAGCTGTCGCCATACCACGGGAAACACTTCGGCATTGTCAGTATCGCTATGTCCCAGGCCATGCACTCGCTGGCAGAAGTAGCTGTAGTAGTTTGGTTCGGGCTGTATAAGACGATAGAACGTAGCGGCCACCTGTCCCTGGTGAACCATGACGCACCCAACGGAGCATACACTCGACGCCTGCTGGTTGGCGGTCTCAAAATCAATGGCAACAAAGTCTCTAATCATGCTTGTTCGTTTTTTTTTGCTTTTAGTAACCGTTTAGCCTATATAGTCGTACGACCGTGGTGAGGCGTACAAACAACAAAGCGGTGACCCTCACAGGCAACCGCTTCATATCTTCAATAGGTATTAGTCCTTTTAAGGTAAAAAGATTGTTTTCAGGATAACGGACGCAAAGGTAATATAATTTTTCAGAACCTGCAAATAAAAAGTTAATAATTTTTTCCTTTTTTTGCTGTGTGGGAGCACAATGGTTAATTTTAACAGTAGCCATAAGCCATCGACGCTGACGAAGGCCGTCAGTAGCCATATATTTCGATGCACAGAGGCTGTAAAATCTCGTAATCAGGAAATACTCAAATTATTTTGGCATTTCGTTCGATAATTCGTAACTTTGCAGCATGGTAATTAACAAAGAATTAGTAACCCACTTAATGTCTAATGTCTGGCCTCTATCTACATATCCCCTTCTGTAAGAGCCGCTGCGTCTACTGCGGCTTCTATTCCACTACACAGTCAGCAATGCGGCAGCGCTATGTCGATGCACTATGCAGGGAAATGGAACTGAGGCAGTCGGAGGCCACCACCATCGACACCGTTTATCTTGGCGGAGGCACCCCCAGCCAGCTGACAGCCGAACAGCTTCAACAGCTCTTTAGTCATATAGCCGACTGCTACCGCCTGAACACCCGAGGGGCTGACTTTGAGGTGACGATAGAGGTCAATCCCGACGATGTGACCGACCACTTTGCCGAGCTGTTGGCCCAACTGCCCGTCAACCGTGTCTCGATGGGTGTGCAGACCTTCGACGACGAGCGTCTCCGTTTTCTGCGCCGTCGCCACACCGCTGCCCAGGCGCTGCTGGCCTTCCGTCGGCTGCGACGGGCCGGCATTGCCAACATCAGTATTGACCTGATGTATGGCTTCCCCCAGCAGACCCTTGCCGACTGGCTGTCTGACATTGAGCAGGCCATAGCCCTCGGTGCCGAGCATCTCTCGGCTTACTGCCTCATGGTGGAGGAGGGCACCCCGCTGGAGAAAATGCTCAAGGATAATGCTCAATGTTTCCGAGGGGTGAGTAGTGAGGAGGTGGAGCGCCAGATGTACTATGCGCTTATTGACCGGCTCTCGGCGGCCGGCTACGAGCACTACGAGATATCCAACTTTGCGCGTCGTGGCTATCACTCACGACACAACAGCAGCTATTGGCACGATGTAAGCTACATCGGACTGGGTGCCGCTGCCCATAGCTATGACCGCCGCGCCCGCCAATGGAATGTGAGCGACATCCGTCAGTATATCAATGCTATAGAGCAGGGAATGGTGCCCAGCGAGTGCGAGTGCCTGGACGACGACACACGCTATAACGACCGTGTCACCGTGGCTTTGCGTACTGCTGACGGACTTGACCTCGGCACGCTTTCACCCCGTCATCGCCATTACTGCATGCAAGAAGCCCGCCGCTTTCTGGATGCCGGACTTCTGCGTATGTCGGCAGACCATCTTGTGCTTACCCGTGAGGGGCTGTTCCTCAGCGACATGGTCATGAGCGGACTCATGCTCGTCTGAGAGTAGGGCAGGGCAGGGGGGTGACGGCCTCCCTATTTCATGGTGCGTAGCAGACGGTCAATCTCGTCAAACTGTCGTCCCATGTTCAGGTTGAGATAGATACGGTAAAGTGCTGGAGCCCAGCGGTGTCCATCGTCAGGTGCCAGTTTACGGTAGGTCTCCATATAGGGCTTTGCCAGTCGGTAGAGTTCCTGCAAACGGGCATGATTCTTGCGTGGCTCGTTATGCTCCTCCAGTTCCAGGGCCTTGTTGAGATAGACCATGGCAATGTTGTAGTGTGGCTGTGGGAGGGTGTCGTTGAGGGCAATGAGCCGCTTGCTGGTGACGATGCACGAGTTGTCCTGGTTGAGGTCGAGCTGCGCCACCGACTTGGCCAACAGGAAAAGCTGGTTGTCGGGATGGGTCTTCAGGCAGCGGTCGGCCATCACCAATACGGAGTCAGGCATGGCATGGCTTGAGTACCAGTCGGCCAGTCGTGGGAAGAAGTAGGGATGCTCAGGAAACTCGCTGACCCCCTGGCGGAGTGTGGCCACAAGGGCGGAATCGTTTTGCTGCCAAAGGTATGCCTCGCAGACATACTGCAGGATGTGCTCGTGGCGGCTTGTGTCGCGAAGGGCCAGGTTGGCATGGCGCAGCACGGAGTCAGGACGCTGCAGCTTATAGGCACACTGCGTAGCCCAGTAGGCAGCCTGTGGCATGCGGGGGTCGGTGGCATCGTAGTTGTAGCCCTGAAACAGCGGCTGACGGCCTGTGGCGATATAGGTGTCGAAGAAGCTGTAAGCATCGTCGTACTGCTGCTTGCGCAGCTGGAAGGCACCACCGTTAAAGAGATTGAATCGCAGCAGGTTCAGGCGTTCGGCATGACGACGGCGGTAGTCGGGGTGTATCTTGCCTTTCTTGTTGGGACGGGCATCCAGCGAGTCGAGCGACTCAGCCACCTGATACATGCGTCGCACAAGGGTGAAAAACTGGGTGGTGTCGTATTTCTGTTGCAGATAGAGTTTCTCGTTGGCAGCCTCGTATTGTGCCTCCACGGCCCGATACCACATCAGATAGATTTTCTTGTTCTCCCGGTTGGTCTCCGTCTTCAGGAGGTCTGTCATGAGCTTCTCGGCTTTGTCGAAGTCCTTGCCGCTCTTGAGATAGGTCTCTGCCTGGTTGAGCTCTTTCTTCTGGGCAGCGACTGACAGGGTGACAAACAGACTGCAAACTATCAAGATATGTCTTGTCTTCATACTTTATATCCTTAAAAAACGGGGCCAAAGGTAAGGATAAAAAATGAGCTGACCAAACGGCCAGCTCTTTTTTAACGCTTATTCATGTTTAGCGTTTCTTCATGTCTGCCTCGGCAGCCTTGGTCTTGGGGTCGTTCTCGCCATAGCGGCCGTAGTATGCCTGATAGCGGTTGTAGCCCCAGTTAGCCTGCTCCTTGTTGGGGTCAAGCTCCTTGGCCTTGTCGAAGGCTTGGATGGCCTCGTCGTAGTATTTCTGTGAGGCGGCATTGTCGCTGGCGTTAGCGGCGAGCACGCTCAGACAGGCACCCAGATAGGTCCACACCACGGCGTTGTCGGGCTTGGCCTGGGCGGCCTTGCGGAGCCAGGTGGCACCCTCCTCGGCATTGTTCTCGTTGACGGCCATCAGACCCTTGTTGGCCAGGGCGGTGAACGAGTTGGGGTACTTGGCGAGATGGCTGTCGAGGAAGGCCTTCTGGGCGGCCTTGTCCTTCATGCCCTCATACATGTTGTTGATACCGTCAATGACTACGTCGTTGGTGGGGTCTGCCTCGTACATCTGCTTCAGCTTGTTGACGAAGTTGACAGAGTCCTCGCGGGTCTTCAGCAGCTGGCGCATGGCGTAGAGCTGGAAGTTGACGGCGTCGGCCTTCTGCTGGGGGTCGCGCTTGGCTACCTCCAGATACTTGTTGGCGCGCTCCATCTGCTTGGCATCAAAGGCATAGCGGCCGGCAAAGAAGGCCACCTGGCCGATGTACTCCTGTTCGGGCTGATGGTTCTGGTCCTTGAAGAAGGGCTCTTCGGCAGAATCTACGAAAGCACCCCAGTACTTCAGTACGGCATCGCTGTTATTCTTCTGTGCCTCGGTCTGTCCGATATTTACCAGGTGCTGGCGGACGTTCCACACGCGCTCGGCATTCTTCTCAGCATAGCGAGGCTTCACCTTGCCTTTCTCGTTGGGCAGCTGGTCGTACTTGTTGCACTCGACAGCAGCCTCAATGGCATTGCAGATAGCATCGCCCATGCCGATGGCATCGTAGTCCTTCACCTTGTCGTTTTCGCCCATCTGCTTGTGCAGCTGGTTCTCGGCAATGATGCCGGTCTCGTTGCTCACCTTCTCCATGGCCAAGTCAACCAGGTGGTTGTATGCCTTGGCTTTCTCGGCGTTGTCAGCCAGCTGGCCCAGGTTCTGACTGACCAGTTGCTGTGCGTCGGCAAATTTCTTGGCCTTGAGGATAGCTTTCAAGGCATCACTGTCACCGGCAAATGCTGCGGACGTTGCCACGAGCATTGCTACCATCATCATTAATTTCTTCATAAGTCTTTGATATTATTGGTTAAACGTATGTTTCCTTTATAGTCTCTTGAGAGATTACTCCACGCCTATGACGGGTGCATCGTTGTTGCCGCCATCGGTCTCAGGATCGTCGTCGGTGGGCACTTCGGCGGTTTCGACATCCTCCTCCTGGTTGGACATGACCTTGCAGACAGAGGCAATGGAGTCGTTCTTCTTTGTCAGGTTGATGAGTCGGACACCCTGTGTGGCACGTCCCATAACACGGACATCGGCAACCTTCAGGCGTATGAGAATGCCCGACTTGTTGATTATCATGAGGTCGTTCTCGTCGGTCACCACCTTGATAGCCACCAGACGGCCGGTCTTCTCGGTCACGGCCATCGTCTTGACACCCTTGGCGCCACGGGCTGTCTTACGATAGTCTTCAACCTCCGAGCGCTTGCCGTAGCCGTTTTCTGAGACTACCATGATGGTCTCGGTCTGTGGGTCGTTGACACACACCATGCCTACCACCTCGTCGTCGCCACCGTCTAAGCGCATGCCGATGACGCCTGTTGACACGCGGCCCATAGAACGCACGGCCGACTCGTCGAAGCGTACGGCTCTACCATTGCGGTTGGCCAGCAGCAGCTCGTTATGTCCGTTGGTCAGGCGCACGCCAACCACCTCATCGCCCTCGTTGATATTGATGGCACGCACGCCGGCGGCTCGCTGGTTCTTGTAGGCATCGAGGCGGGTCTTCTTGATGACACCCTGCTTGGTAGCAAACACGACGTAGTGCGACTGCAGGAATTCCTCGTCCTGGAAGTTCTTGATGCGCAATACGGCATTGACGGCATCGTCGGGCTCAATGTTGAGCATGTTCTGTATGGCACGTCCCTTCGACGACTTGTCGCCTTCGGGTATCTCGTAGCACTTCTGCCAGTAGCAGCGGCCCTTCTGGGTGAAGAAGAGCAGGGTGTTGTGCATGGTGGCGGGATAGATGTACTCGGTGAAGTCGTTGTCGCGATGACGGGCAGCCTTGGCTCCTACGCCGCCACGTCCCTGCTCATGAAACTCGTCAAGCTTGGTGCGCTTGATGTAGCCCATGTGTGAGATGGTGATGACGACGGGGTCGTCGGGATAGAAGTCCTCGGCGTTGAACTCGTGGTCGAAGGGGATAATCTCTGTGCGGCGTGCGTCGCCATACTTCTCCTTCACCTCCTGCAGCTCTTGTTTCATCACCTCCTTGCAGCGCTCCGGGTTGTTGAGTATCTCCTCCAGGTCGGCTATCAGCTTCATCAGGTCGTCATACTCCTGGTGCAGCTGGTCGACGCGCAGGCCGGTGAGCTGCGAGAGACGCATGTCTACGATGGCCTTCGACTGCAGCTCGTCCAGCTCGAAGCGAGCCTCAAGGTTGCGCTGGGCGTCGCTGGGGGTCTTGCTATTCCTTATTATATGTACTACCTCGTCAATGTTGTTGACGGCGATAATCAGTCCTTCCAGGATGTGGGCACGTTCCTGGGCCTTCTTCAGGTCATACTTGGTACGGCGGATGGTGACGTCGTGGCGGTGCTCGACGAAGTATTTGACACACTCCTTCAGCGAGAGCAGACGGGGACGGCCCTTCACCAGGGCAATGTTGTTGACCGAGAACGAGCTCTGCAGGGCGGTCATCTTGAACAGCTTGTTCAGCAGCACGTTGGCATTGGCATCGCGCTTGCAGTCGACGACGATGCGCATGCCCTGACGGCCTGACTCGTCGTTGACGTTGGCCACGCCCTCTATCTTGTGCTCGTTGGCCAGGTCGGCAATATACTTCACCAGGTCGGCCTTGTTGACACCATAGGGTATCTCCGTCACCACTATCTTGTCGTGCGTCTCGGTGCTCTCTATCTCGGCCTTGGCACGCATCACGATGCGGCCACGGCCCGTCTCGTAGGCTTCGCGAACGCCAGCCAGTCCGTAAATGTAGGCTCCCGTGGGGAAGTCAGGGCCCGGAATGTAGCGCATCAGGCCGTCGGTGTCGATGTCCGGATTGTCAATGTAGGCACAGCAGCCGTCAATGACCTCGCCCAGATTGTGGGTCGGCATGTTGGTGGCCATACCCACGGCAATACCGTTGCCGCCGTTCACCAGCAGGTTGGGAATCTTGGTGGGCATGACGCTCGGCTCTTGCAGCGAGTCGTCGAAGTTGTTCACCATGTCAACGGTGTCCTTCTCCAGGTCGTCCATGATGTGCTCGCCCATCTTTGACAGACGGCACTCGGTGTAACGCATGGCTGCCGGCGAGTCGCCGTCCACCGAGCCGAAGTTACCCTGCCCGTCGACCAGTGTATAGCGCATGTTCCACTCCTGGGCCATTCGCACCAGGGCACCGTACACCGACGAGTCGCCGTGGGGGTGATACTTACCCAGCACTTCGCCTACAACGCGGGCACATTTCTTATAAGGCTGTGTGGAAACGTTGTTGATACCCATCATACCATAGAGGATGCGGCGGTGGACGGGCTTGAAGCCGTCGCGCACATCGGGCAATGCACGAGCCACTATCACCGACATCGAATAGTCGATGTACGATGACTTCATTTCTTCCTCAATGTTAATCTTAATAATTCTGTCGTTGTCGAATGTTTGGTCCATCAAGTTTTATTCTTTTTACTATATTACTATTATATTGCTCTTTGGCGGGTCATTTCGCGTTTAAGGCACTTTCCGAGCCCGCTGACGCATTTTTCCCTTTTCTAAAACCGCACAAAATTACGAAAAAAAAAGCATCAGGCAAAATAAATTAAGAATAATTCATGAAAATATGGCCCATCAGTCCTTGCATGCCGTTGGGAGGCATACTGACAGGCGGGGGCATACTCCATAAACGGCGAACTGCCTGGCCGGACTTACATAGCCACAAACCGGCAGTTACATAGCCACAAACCGGCAGTTACATAGTCACAAACTGGTAGTTCGAGTATGTCAAGCGTCTGACCACATAGTGTACGAACCGCAATCGTGACAGCCCCTTTATTCATTGTCGTACATGCTCTTTTCTTTTAGTTGCGCCACTTTTTGGTGGAAAAATTTGGTGGTTCGGGATTTTCTTCGTAAATTTGCACCGTACTCAATACTTTTGAGGTGAAAACAGAAGCTTATGAAGAAAAAACTACTCATATTGACGTTAGCGTTTTCGCTGCAGGTAGCTTTGCCCTTGACCGCCAGAGCCACTGATGCCGCCGAGCCTGCTCCAGTCGAGCAGATAGACGACGACATCAGCATTAGTGTCAACGGTCAGACTGTGACGGTAACGGGTGCTCAGGGCGAGACCCTGGAAGTGGTGTCACTGACCGGTCGCCGCGTGATGACCGTCAAGGTGGAGAGCCCTGCACAGCGCATAGAACTAAATGTACCCAAAGGTTGCTACATACTGAAGATTGGAAAGGTAGTCAGAAAAGTATCTATTCGCTGATTCTGCTACCTCTCGCCGTGTTGCTCCTCACGACAGGATGCACCGAGTGGGAACCAAACGAGAATAGAGATATAACAATGGAGGCGTTTTCAGGTTTGAAGGCGCCTGCTTTTGTTTTTGACGCTAACGAAATCGTGCGCCACCTGCATGCAATGGCCGATGCCGACGGCGGAAAGACACAGGCTGACCGGCTGACACGCTACTACTACAAGCCAGACGGCAGACACCGCAAGGCAGATAGCATTCTACACAAAGACAACAGCTATGTCATGGTGTGGGTCGACCGCATGGGGGTGACCGCCCAGGCAGACTCATTGGTAGCGTGGCTCCACGGACTGGCCGATATAGGATTCTCGGAGCAGGCATTCCTGGTGGCCGACATCGAACGTGACCTACAGCGCATGCGCTCGCTGGATTTTGACCAGCATAAGAACACCATCAACCAGGTGGCCGCCCGCTTGGAATACCGGCTTACCAAAGCCTGCCAGCGTTATTGCATTGGCCAGCGCTTCGGTTTTGTTAATCCCTACAGGGTGTTTAACTACCTGGATGTAGAGAAGGAGGACTCGTTGCACAGGGTTGTGAAATATCGCGGACTATTTGATATTGAGATGGACTTGCCCGATGCGGCATACTTCGTGCAGGTGCTTGACAAGGTGCGCCACGACAGCCTGTCCGCCTATCTGCACCAGATACAGCCCACGAGCAAATACTACAACGAGTTGAAGGACATGTTGAAGCAGTCGGCCACCGCCGCCGACCGTCAGCGTGTGCTGTGCAACATGGAGCGTGCCCGATGGCACCGCCACCAGCCTATTGCCGACGAGGGCAAGCGCATCGTTGTCAATATTCCCTCTTACCATCTTTATGCCTATGGCCCCGACTCGGTGCTGGAGATGCGCGTGGTGTGCGGAGCCCTGAAAACAAAGACCCCCCAGCTTTCGAGCAGCATAGAGTACATGGAGGTCAACCCGCAATGGGTTATCCCCATGAGCATTATCAAGAATGAGGTGGCGCATCGGGCAGGCAACAGCGCCTACTTTGCCAGCCACCGCTACCATATCTACAACCGCGAGAGTAATCAGGAGGTAAGTCCCTCGGCGGTGTCTGCCGCAATGCTCAACAGCGGCAAGTATCGCGTAGCACAAGAGGGTGGCCGTGGCAACTCACTCGGACGCATCGTCTTCCGCTTTAAGAACAGGTTTTCTGTTTTCCTGCACGACACATCGAGCCCCGGAGCCTTCCAGAACGTGTCGCGGGCTATCTCGCATGGTTGCGTACGAGTGTCAAAGCCCTTTGAACTGGCCGAGTTCGTGCTCGACGCCCCCGAAGAGTGGCTCCTTGACCGCATACGTATTGCCATGGGCAAGACCCCACAGACCGACAAGGGGCGCCACTATGTCAGCACGCACGAAGACGAGAAGCAACGGCAGAAACTGATAGGCTATGTGCCCGTGAAGCCTCGCGTACCATTATATATTATATACAATACGCTGTGGTACGACAAGGATGGCGTGCTGCAGTCATGGCCTGACGTGTATAACTACGACGAGGTATTGTGGCAAAACCTCCAAACTTACGTGGAATGAAGATTGACGACGAACAGCAGCTGGTCAGCCGACTGATGAATCCTGCCAGTCAGCGCGAAGCCTTCGAACAGGTTGTGCGCCAGTATGGCGAACAGCTCTATTGGCAGATACGCCGCATGGTGCTCTCGCACGACGATGCCGACGACGTGCTGCAGAACGTGTTCATCAAGGCATGGACCCATCTGGACTCTTTTCACCAGGATTCTAAGCTCTCCACGTGGCTCATGCGCATCGCCATCAACGAAAGCCTCGATTTCCTGCGCCAGAAGAAGAAACAGTCGGTGGTCAGTGCCGACGATATGGAGACGGGCATCGCCCAGACACTCATGGCCGACAGCTATTTCGATGGTGACGAGACCCAGGCGCAGTTGCAGGAGGCCATCGCCCTACTGCCTGATGTGCAGCGCACGGTGTTCACCCTTCGCTATTTTGACAATATGAAGTATAGCGACATGAGCCAGCTGCTGCACACGTCAGAAGGGTCGCTGAAGGCATCGTACCATATTGCCGTGAAGAAAATATCGGAATTTTTCCAACGCCACGATTAAACCTTCCGAGGCGCATAACGTCATATAGATAAATATAAAGATTGTATGCATAACGAAGACAAAGAACTCAGGGAAATGTTCGGGCAGCAAAACCCGTTCCGCGTGCCGGAAGGCTACTTCGACACGCTGGCCGGACGTGTCATGTCCAACCTGCCGGACCGTAAGCCCCAGGAGGCCCGCAAGTCCAAGTTGGTAGCCCTGCGCCCGTGGCTCTATGCAGCAGCATGTGTGGTGGTGCTCGTGGTCATGAGCGTGGTATGGCTGTTCCATCAGCAGCCCGACACCCCGCAGGTGGCAGTGGCATCCTCCGTGTCGGCCACATCTACTTCCGACAGCTCGTATATGGACGAGGCCGCCGACTATGTAATGCTTGATAATGCAGAGATATATGCTTGTCTGTCAGACAACTACTAAATAACCAGGAAAGTAAAGAAAGCAACAATGAAACGCACGACAATTCTTCTATGGCTCATGATGCTGGCCATGACCGTCAGCGCACAAGATAAGGGTAAATTCTCGCCAGAGCAGTTTGAGGCCGACATGGAGGCGTTCATCGTCCGTGAGGCAGCCCTCAGCCAGCAGGAGGCGGCAACCCTGTTCCCCATGCTTCGCGAGATGCACGAGAAGCAGCGCAAGCTGATGGGCAAGATGCACAGATGCCGCAAAGAGAAGCCCGCTGACGACAAGGCTGCCGCAGAGGCTATCAAGCGTTGCGACGAGCTGGGCATCAAGATGAAGCAGTTAGAGATGAAATATCACGAGATGATGCTCAAGGAGCTGCCTGCCAGCAAGGTGTTTGCTGCTATCGGTGCCGAGAGCCGCTTCCATCGGAAGATGATGAAGGGCTGGCAGAAGAAGGACAGACACAACTAAGCGCACAGCGTTCACAATGAGGCTTGCGGGCCGTGCAGACGTAGCGGCCATGCAGCAGAAGCCAGTGATGTGCCCGTGGAATATCCTCCACGGGTATGTTTTTTGTCAGCATCTGTTCCACCTTGTAGGGCGTGTCGGCCTTCTGCGGCACGAGTCCTAACCGATGGCTGACGCGGAAGACATGGGTGTCGACCGCCATTGCCGACTTGCCGAAGGCCACCGACTGGATGACGTTGGCCGTCTTACGGCCCACGCCTGGCAGGTCGAGCAACTGGTTCATGTCCGAGGGCACTTCTCCTTGATGCCGCTCTTGCAGCATGCGGGCCAATGCCACCAGATGACTGGCTTTGGCATTAGGGTAGGACACGCTGCTGATGTATTCCAGCACCTCCTCTGGTTCGGCCTCCGCCATGCTCTTGGCATCGGGGAAGCGTCGAAACAAGGCTGGCGTGACCTGATTGATGCGCTTGTCGGTACATTGGGCGCTGAGCACCACGGCCACCAGCAACTGAAAGATGCTGCCAAATTCCAGTTCGGTTTGTACTTCCGGCTGTTGTCTGCGGAAGTAGTCAAGTACAAACGCGTAGCGTTGCTGGCGGGTCATAGCTGTTGCAGACGGGCAATATATTTGCCGATGATGTCAAACTCCAGGTTGACGACGCTGCCCACCTGGATGTCGCAGAAATTGGTGTGCTCGAAGGTGTAGGGGATGATGGCCACCTGGAAGGTGTTTGCCGTGGGGTTGCACACCGTCAGGCTGACACCGTTGACGGTCACCGAGCCCTTGTCGACCGTAAAGTAGCCGTTGCGGGCCATCTCGCGGTCCTCCTTATAGGCAAAGGTGAAGTACGTCGAGCCGTTGGCATCCTCGACGGCCGTACAGGTGGCCGTCTCGTCTACATGGCCTTGTACGATGTGCCCGTCCAGCCGTCCGTTCATGAGCATCGACCGCTCCACGTTGACCTTGTCGCCCACCTTCAGCAGTCCCAGGTTCGAGCGGTCGAGCGTCTCCTTCATGGCCGTCACGGTATAGGTGTTGTCCACGATGCGCACCACGGTCAGGCAAACGCCGTTGTGGGCAACGCTCTGGTCTATACTTAGCTCGTCGACGAACGAGCAGGTCAGCGTAAAGTCAATATTCTCGCGGTCGCGGGTAATGGCGACGACGGTGGCAAACTCTTCAATGATTCCGGAAAACATAACTGTCAATTGTCTTTTCTTCCACCTACAGGCGGAAGCGAGCATAGCTCGCAGGTTTAATTATAGATTCGTAGAAAAGGGGACGCCCGATGATGTGATGAAAACTCCTTACGTATAAGATTTGAGTGCTCCTCGCCTTTGTAATCCACCGGCCTTTCGGCTACCCGCTTGCGCAGGATGTGGCCCGCCATTGGCAAAGGAAACGGTCTCAGTTTTCAGAATTATTTGATGAGTATCCCGATCTAACCGGCACGCCCCCTTGTTTTTCTTGTGCAAAGGTACAAATAAGCCGGCAAACCACAAAATAAATTACGTTTTATTATCATTTCTTTTCGCTAGGACTACCTGTTGCGCTGGGCTATGGCATGGTTGCGTCTTTGCTTCAGCAGCCACCAGACACCAGCGCCGATGAGCAGCAGCACGAGGTAAATCACCAGTGCCGTAGCCGACAGCAGGGGGTGGCGCGGCACGATGACGGTGATGACGCGCTCGTCGAAAGCCTCCGGCGACTCCAGCAGGAAGGTCTTTACACGGAACGTGTAGGTGCCGCCCGACACGCCGCTATAGCTTGCCATGCGGTCCTTGTCGGCGTTCTGCCAGTCGTCGTCGTAGCCTTCCAGCATGTATTGGTAGTGCAGTCGGTGCTGCACCTGATAGTTGAGTGCTGCAAAGCGGAAGGCAAAGTCCATGCCGTTCTCTGGCAGCCGCACCTCCTTGCTCTCCGGCACGTAGTAGTCGAACAGCGAGCTCTTGCGTGGTGTCTGCAGCACGCCGTCGACATAGAAGTCGGTGATGCGCAGCTTCAGCAGCGAGCCCTTCTTGTTGGTCAGCTTCTTACGGTCCACGACGTAGTATCCGTTCAGGGTGCCAAAGAGGATGTTGCCGCTATTGGTGGTGATGGCGGCACCCTCTGAGAACATGGTGTCGTCTACGCCGTCGAGCTGCGAGAACGTGGTGAAGATGCGCTTGGCCCTGTTGAACGAGCAGATGATGTGGTCGGTAGAGAACCACACGTTGTTGTCGTTGTCGAAGGTGATGCCGAGTATTTCCTCCGAGGGCATGCCGTCCTCGATGCCGTAGTTCTCAAACTGCCAGTTGCCGTTCTGGTCCTTCTTGGTGGTATGGCTCAGTCCGCCGCTGTTGGTGCCCACCCACATGACGCCCTCGCGGTCGGATGCCAGGCATACGATGTCGTTGCTCATCAGTCCCTTGCTCATGTCGTCCGGGGCCTCCAGCCGCTTCATGGTCACCTTGTTGTTGCGTATCGACATGATGAGTATGCCGTCGGTAGTGCCTGCCCACACCGTACCGTCGCTGGCCAGTGCTATGGTGCGCACCTTCTTGTAGCCGTTACGCGGATAGTGGCGCAGCACGTTCTTGTCGTTCAGCGCGATGTATCGGCCGTCCTTGTCCTTGCGCAGTATGTTGACACCGCCGCCATAGGTGGCCACCCAGATGTTGCCGTTCTTGTCCTCCACCGACTGGTAGGCGCTGTTGGCACTCAGCGACCACTTGTCCTTGTCGTTGTGGCATATATTAATAATGGTGTATCCGCCGCCGGCGTTGGGTGTAATCTTGTAGATGCCCTTGTCCTTGTCACACATCCAGTAGTTGCCCTCATGGTCCTGTGCCAGTCCGTAGGCTCGGCTGAAGGGGTTGCCGTTGCTGTCGTGGGTCAGCACGGTGGTGTTGCCCTTGTCGTCGATGATGAACAGCTTGCCTTTCTTGTTGCCCAGCAGGGTGAGGTTCCGCTTGTGGTCATAGAGCATGGCGCGCGTCTCGTTTTCCAGCGACGATTCAGCGCCCGGCACGGGCAGTATGCGCATGATGGTGTTCTTCTGCACTTCCAGCTTGTCCAGTCCGTGGCGACTGGTCGACTCCCACACCACGCCGTCGTTCATCTCCAGGCTGGCGTTTACCGAGTTCGAGAGGTTCCACGAGTTGCTGGGGTCGTTGTGGAAATATTCTATCTCGTCCGTCTGGCGGTTGTAGTAGCCATAGCCACCGTGGTTCAGTCGCACCCAGAGCACGCCCATGGCCTCGTGGAAGTAGGCGCCTCGGCTGCTGAACTCCGGCACGAGCACGTGCTGCACGAAGTGTTTGCTCTCGCCCGTCTGCAGGTTCAGGCGGTAGGCGCCGTCGCCCAGGTCCGAATACCACAGCACGTTGTGCGAGTCGATGTACAGCCCGGTCACCTCGCGCCCCGTGTCCTTGATGAGCTTAGGCTCCTGGCCGTAGGAGAACTGCATGATTTTTCCCGACTTGGTGCCGGCGAAGATGTTATATCCGTTCGATGTCAGCCTCGTGACGTGCTCGTCGAGGAAGTAGCCCTTGCGCTCGAGTGCCAGGTTGGGCATGTCTATGCGGTGTACACCCTTGTCGGTGCCCACCCAGATGTCGTTCTGGTAGCCCTCCACGATGTCGGTGGCCGTCAGCTGGCCCGTCATGATGAGCTGCTGGTCCTCGCCCTTGCGGTCGGCCCTCATCTTGTAGAGTCCTACGCCGGGAAAGGACACCAGCACGTCGCCGCTGCTGGTGACATAGAGGTTGTAGAAATAGTCGGCCCTGAACTCCGTATGTCCGCTGACGCCCTCCAGGGGGTCCTCGATGCGGTCGGTCTTCCGGTTGATGACGAAGATGCGGCCGTCGTACATCTTCAGCCAGATGTTCTGTTGCTGGTCGGCGGTCATGGCATCTATGCGGTTGTGCATGCCCTTGATGCCGCTGGCGTTGCCTGCCCGGTAGTTGTAGAAGTTGTAGCCGTCGAATCGGGTGGCGCCGCTCCAGGTGGCTATCCACACATATCCGTAGTCGTCCTGCGTCAGGTAGGCTATCGAGTTGCTGGCCAGCCCGTCGTCGGTGGTGTAATGGTTGAGTGAGGCTTGCAACTGCTGTGCCCTGGAGTCTATGGGCATCCAGGACATCAGCAGCACTGCAAGCGGCGTTAGTAGATTTGTTATATAAGTAGTGTTTTTCCTGTTCATGCGTGGTTGCCTTTCGTTTTAGTAGGCAAATAGCGGATAGTCCTTCATCTTGTCGTTCACACGCTGTCGGACGCTGGCGATGACCTGCTCGTTCTCGGGGTCGTTGAGTACCTCCTCGATGAGTTCGGCTATCATGACCATCAGGTCCTCCTTGGCCCCACGCGTGGTGATGGCCGGTGTGCCCAGTCGGATGCCGCTGGTCTGGAATGCCGAGCGGGTGTCGAACGGCACCATGTTCTTGTTCACCGTGATGTCGGCGGCCACCAGTGCGTTTTCAGCCACCTTGCCCGTCAGGTCAGGATATTTCGAGCGCAGGTCTACCAGCATCGAGTGGTTGTCGGTGCCGCCGCTCACGATGTCGAAGCCGCGCTTCATCAGCTCGTCGGCCAGCACCCTGGCGTTCTTCTGCACCTGCACGGCCCACTCCTTGAAGGCTGGCTCCAGGGCCTCGCCGAAGGCCACGGCCTTGGCGGCGATGACGTGCTCCAGGGGACCGCCCTGCTGGCCGGGGAACACGGCCGAGTTCAGCAACTGCGACATCATCTTCACCTGTCCCTTCGGGGTCTTCAGTCCCCAGGGGTTCTCGAAGTCCTTGCCCATCAGTATGATGCCGCCACGCGGTCCGCGCAGCGTCTTGTGGGTCGTCGACGTCACGATGTGTGCCCACTTCACGGGGTTGTCCAGCAGTCCGGCGGCAATGAGTCCGGCGGGGTGTGCCATGTCTATCATGAGCAGTGCGCCCACCTTGTCGGCTATCTGGCGCATCCGCTTGTAGTCCCACTCACGGCTGTATGCCGAGCCGCCGCCGATTATCAGCTTCGGCTGGTGCTCCACGGCCAGTCGCTCCATCTCGTCATAGTCTACGCGGCCCGTCTCCCTGTTCAGGTTGTAGCCCACGGGCTTGTACAGTATGCCACTGGTGTTCACCAGCGAGCCGTGGCTCAGGTGGCCGCCGTGGTCCAGGTTCAGGCCCATGAACGTGTCGCCCGGCTTCAGCACGGCCAGCAGCACGGCGGCGTTGGCCTGTGCGCCTGAGTGGGGCTGCACGTTGGCATATTCGGCACCAAACAGCTTGCACACACGGTCAATGGCCAGCTGCTCCACCTTGTCCACCACCTGGCAGCCGCCATAGTAGCGGTGGCCGGGGTAACCCTCGGCATACTTGTTGGTCAGGTAGGAGCCCATAGCCTCCATGACCTGGTCACTGACGAAGTTCTCCGAAGCTATCAGCTCTATGCCTTTCAGCTGGCGCTGGTGCTCCTGCTCAATCAACTCGAAAATCTGGTTGTCTCTTTTCATGCTTTATCACTTGTTTTTGTGGTACGTTCGCAATTGGCGGCAAAGGTACGAAAAAAAACCGACCCCGCCAAACACTCCGCCGTTTTTATTTGCGGGCAGTTGTTCGCCGGGGTCGTTTCCGCGTCGTCTTACTCCAGGAAGGGCAGCCGTTCCACCACCATCGTCTCGCCGCAGTGGAAGCAGTCCGTCTGGCTGTCCTCGGCCTTCACAATGTCAGGAATCCGCCGCCTGTAGGCGGCAAACGTCCTGCCGTTGTCTATCTCCTCGCGGCGGGCCTGGCTCATGGCCGCAAACGCCTCCTCGCGTTCTATGCCCAGGAAGCGCCGTCCCAGCAGGTTGGCGGCTATGCCCGTGGTGCCTGACCCGCAAAATGGGTCCAGTATCCATGCGTCGGGCTTGGTTGATGCCAGTATGATGCGGCTCAACAGCGCCAGCGGTTTCTGCGTGGGGTGCTTGCCGCACGACTTCTCCCACGGTGCTATGGCCGGCAGCCGCCACACGTCGGTCATCTGTGTGTCGCCGTTGATGTGCTTCATCAGCTCGTAGTTGTAGTAGTGGGGCACCTTAGCCCACTTCCTGGCCCAGATGATGAACTCCGTGGAGTAGGTGAAGTATCGGCACGAGATGTTGGGCGGCGGATTGGTCTTGGCCCACGTGATGACGTTCAATATCTTGAATCCCAGTGCCGTCAGCGCGTTGGCTACAGAAAAGATGTTGTGGTAGGTGCCCGATATCCAGATGGTGCCGTTGTCGGCGAGCTTCTCGCGGCAGAGCGACAGCCACTTCTGGTTGAAGGCGTAGACATCCTCTTGGGGTATGCTTTTATCCCACTCGCCTTTGTCCACGCATACCACTTTGCCGCTTTGGAAGCTAATGCCTCCGCTTGATAAGAAGTAGGGCGGGTCGGCAAACACCATGTCGAACTGGAAGTTGAATTGTGGAAGCACTTCAAAGGTGTCGCCACAGAGCATGTTAAAGGCATGGTCTGCCGACTTGTAATAAGCTTTCAGCATGACTATAGTTCGTTCTTTATGTCTGCCATAAAGTTACTTAGCGACTCGAAATTGTACATTCTGTCTATCTCGTAATAGGCTTCCTCCAGCTTGTTCTTTGCTTTAAGCCATCCTTGTCCGTCAGTAATCCATACGAACTCGAACCCCTCTACCTTATTGATAATGGGAGATAGTTCACGATAGGCACGGGCTACTTCGTTAGGTTTAGAGCCCCCGCCGTTATAGAAGTTTACTTCTATGAGATATGTGCAACGCTTTGTCTGTATCATGAAGTCAAAGCGCTTTTCGTCTTTGCCAAGTGCTTCTTGGAGCTTGGGAAACTCGTGGGAATATACTTCCTCCCTATGCTCAATGCCGTTAGCCAAGAAAATTCTATGCAGTAGTAGTTCTGTTATGTCACCGCTTCTGTTCTTGCGAGCATGGGTGTCAAGCCCCGCTTCCACGCCAAACACGTAGTCAACAAGATTCTTAACATCTTTTTTCATCAAGACCTCCGCCAAGCCAGTCTCGTTAAGGAACTTCAAAACTCCTTCATAGGAATCCAGTAATTCGCTGATAAGGTGCGGCTTGCCCATTTCGTCCAAGAATTTCTTGTGTTGCTCCTTACGCGTAGCTATAAGAATCTCAAGGACAGAGAACACGCGTCTGTCGTTATCCCACAATTCTTTGACGGCCTTTTCCAAGTCTTCTTTGCCAATGAGGTAATTGAGGGTGTTGAGTTTAATCTCAATACTGCCTACATTCTCCTTCACTTTCGCGAAGTCAGTATAGAAGTCAAGCGTGGCATTAGTCTCTGCCAACTGGCTTACAAATAATCCAAAGTCCTTTTTCATGTTTCAGCTTATTAGTTCAACGAAACTCTTTTGCTCTATAGAGTACAGTTTTATCTTACTCTCATATTTCAGGTCTACTACTTTCTTGCGGATATTGCCTATTTGAGGGGCTATGATGTAAACAGACAATTGTTTGAATTCAGCCTCTGTGGTGATTGCTTCAAGCCATCTGAGGTAGCGAGTCACTTGGTCGTAAGCCGCCTTTGTGGCTTTGTCTTTCTTCAGTTCTATTACGATGTTAGGTATGGTTCCATTCTTGATAGGGCTGTTCATGCTATAGAGACAGATGTCTGCTCTATCCATTTCTGAGGGTTTGAAGGGCGAAATAGGCACTTGCCGACATAAGACATAATCGTCGGTAAGGAACTCTGCAAAAGGTTTTAATGAGGAGAGAATCGTGAATTCCAACTGGGCTTCGTTGACCAGTTTGTCGTCTAAAGAGAGAAGCTCATCGTTGAAGATGGTTTCTTCTCCCTTTTTGTCTATCTCTCCTAATCCCTCGAAAGTTATCTTGTTGCTGCTTTTTAGGATGAGTTCATTGAGTGTCTTGACTTCTCCTGGTGTCAGCGTACAAAATCCCATACCCTGCATGCTGTTGGAGGGAAGGGGATAGGGGTATTTGCCTAATTCAAAGTACAAGTCGTCGGAAACGATAAACTTGCCGGTTTTCTCGTTCTGTAAGAATTGGAACATAAACGGCTGTGCTTTGTCGGCTCCGTCTTTCCTAACCTTAAATATACCGGGCTTATTAGTGGCAAAATACTTCTGTCTTGCTGACTCATCCCAAAACAGATTGGCATCAGCCTTCCTGCCAAGCGGACTTGTCTTACCGTTAAGATAAAACGAACCTATCTCCTTATTGCCGTAAATCTTACCGCCATAGACTATTTTGCGCTTCAGAAAGAAAAACACGTCAGTACCCTCCCTGCTACATGCATAGTCGGCGAGGATTGCATAATGCTTACTTTGCGCACTTGGTTTTGGGGTAAGAACAGGTGTCATGAGGAACCCGTAGACACCTTTGTCAAGATAGAGTTTCAGAGATTCTTCGTCATAAAGGGCAATAAACAGTCCTCCAAAGATTACTTCTGTTGTATTCATCACGTCTTACATTTACTTATTCAAAATCTTCTGCAACGTTCAGACCATGGTTTTGGGATGGATAGTTGCAGATGAGCAGTTCCGTTAGCTTACCTCTCTTGGCCGGATTGGAGTTAATGGCCCGCGAGGCATAAACCCTGTTAATATAATATTCGTTGTAAATATCCTCCAGAAATCGGTCTGCGGGGTTAATGGTTGAGGCATCTGAATTACTAAGCATCCAATAGACCCCTAATCGTTCATTCAGCAATTGGGCAAAATTCCGCAAGCGTATTTGTTCCTCATCATTAAAATCCTGTCTGACATACGAGGTAAAATAAGAGGTGGTATTAATGGGGCGATAAGGGGGGTCAAGATAGACAAAGTTGATGCCCTCATCGTCAATATATTGCATGGTGTCAGCAAAATCGCCGTGAACAATTGTGACATGAGCGCGATTCAGCAATTCGCTATCCGCGAGAATAGTTTCTTTGTGGCAAATCGTTGGGTTAGAATAGCTTCCAAAAGGCACATTGAACTTCCCCTTGCTGTTTTCTCGATAGAGGCCGTTAAAGCACGTGCGGTTAAGGAAAATCAGCAGGCAGGTACGGGCAACCTCGTCAAGTGTCTTCTCATTAAATGTCTTTCTCGTTTCCAAATAAAAGTCCTTCTGCGCTTCTTTTCCTGCCAACGACAAATAATGAGCCTCCATTGCCGAAAGCTGTTCTATCAGTTGCTTTGGAGTATCTTTAATTGTCCTATAGGCTGTAATGAGGTGGGGATTGATGTCGTTGATGACTACCCTTTGCATTTGAGGGTATTTCTGTAGCAAATGAAAAAGCATTGCCCCTCCGCCGACAAAAGGTTCAATATAGGTAAAGGGCCTTCCTTCAAGCTGTTGCGGCAGATAATTGTCAAGCTGAGACAATAATTGCCCTTTGCCACCAGCCCATTTCAGAAAAGGTTTCGCGTTGTTTTCTCTGTTCATGTAGTTAATTTGGTGCCACAAAAGTAACAAAAAAACAAGGAGTGGAGGCGCATAGATCAAAACTTAACAAAAAAGATCAAAATAGATCAAACGCAGCTTTCTATGCACTTTTACTATCTTTTGTCAGGTTTAGTGTAGGCAAACTTTATGGTTCACGTTGCCGTTCGACAGATGTGTCGCGCCGTCGCTTCTTGGCAGGCGGGGAGGGGAGTGGAGGGCCGACGGCGGTAAGGCGGAGCCCCAGCGGCGCTGAGGCCGTACCTCAGCCGTGGCTTGGGCGGGGCAAAGCGGTAGGAACCCCGGCCCAAGGTGGTAGCCAGGGCGGGGGTAACGGGGAGTAAGGTAGGGGGTAACCATCTCGCAGCGGGCGCCGCGAATATTAGCAGCGCCCGCTGCTGATATGCGCGGCGGGCGCTGTCGATATGCGCGGCGGGCGCTGCTGACCAAGGCTGGTGGCGACGGTCGGTTTGCGCACACTACCTAATGTGGCGGGGCGGCGCAAGGCGACATTCGCATGGCGAAGGTACGAAAAAAAACGCAGACGGCCAAACTTTTCGGCGAAAAGTGTGGAGGGATAAGGAAAATTATTCGTACCTTTGCCCTGAAATTGATTCAAACCAAAAACCAATGATGAGCACATACACCATGAGAATGTGGCTGACGGCGGCGCTGATGACGCTGGCTGTAGGCATGCAGGCAGCCGACGAGGTGCCTGCATGGCGCAATCCCGCCGTGAACGCACAGGGCCGCGAGCCCCGCCATGCCGATTTTTTTGCCTTCGAGAACGAGCGGCTGGCCCGCCAGGGCGACAAGCGCCGCTCGGCCCGCTATTTGTCGATGGAGGGCATGTGGCGCTTCCACTTCGAGCGCAACCACCAGGATGCGCCGCGCGACTTCTTCCGCACCGACTATGACGACAGCCAGTGGGAGCTGTTTCCCGTGCCCGGCCTGTTCGAGCTGAACGGCCACGGCGACCCCACGTACAAGAACATCGGCTACGCCTGGGCCACCACCTTCGACAGCAATCCGCCCTACATCGGCGAGACCAACAACTACACGGGCTGCTACCGGCGCACGTTCCGGCTGCCCGCCGGCTGGCAGGGCCACCAGGTGGTGCTGCATGTCGGTTCGGCCACCAGCAATCTGAGCCTTTGGGTCAACGGCCGCTACGTGGGCTACAGCGAGGACTCGAAGGTGGCCGCCGAGTTTGACATCACCAAATACGTGAGGCAGGGCGAGAACCTGCTCGCCATGCAGGTGATGCGGTGGTGTGACGGCAGCTATCTGGAGGACCAGGACTTCTGGCGACTGACGGGCATAGCCCGTGAGGTGTACTTGTACAGCCGTCCGCAGACCTACATCAGAGACCTGCACGTGGTGCAGGACTGGCTCGTAGACGAGCAACGCGGCGAGATAGCCTACACCGTCGACGTGGAGCGCCCGCAGGACGTGGCTCTTGAGGTGACCCTTGAGGGCGACGACGGCCGCACCATCTTCCGCCACGACGGCCACCGCTGGCCCTACTATCAGCACGAGCACTTCTTCCTGCAGCCCGGCGACGTGCTGCCGTGGACGGCCGAGACCCCCCGGCTGTACACCCTGCAGGTGACGCTCAAGCGCAAGGGCCAGACGCTGCAGGTGGTGCGTCAGCGGGTGGGTTTCCGCCATGTGGAGATAAAGGGCGGCCAGCTGCTGGTCAACGGCCAGCCTATATTAATAAAAGGTGTCAACCGCCACGAGCTGGACCCCGACGGCGGCTACGTGGTCAGCGTGGAGCGCATGCGCCAGGACATCAGCCTGATGAAGCAGCTCAACGTCAACGCCGTGCGCACGAGCCACTATCCTAACGACCCCCGCTGGTATGACCTGTGCGACTCGGCGGGCCTCTACGTGGTGGCCGAGGCCAACCTGGAGAGCCACGGCATGGGCTACGGCAAGCAGACGCTGGCCGTGCGCGACGACTTCCGCCAGATGCACCTGGAGCGCAACGAGGCCAACGTGCTGACGCTGCGCAACCATCCGAGCATCATCGTCTGGAGCATGGGCAACGAGGCCGGCTACGGCCGGAACTTCGAGGCCGTGTACGACTGGCTGAAGCAGACTGACGAGCGGCGCCCCGTGCAGTACGAGCGTGCCGAGCAGGACGGGCGGACGGACATCTTCTGCCCCATGTACTATTACTACACCGACTGCGCCAAGTATTGCCAGAGCGGCAACCCGCGGCCCCTGATACAGTGCGAGTATGCCCACGCCATGGGCAACTCGATGGGCGGATTCCGCGAATACTGGGAGCTGGTGAGGAAATATCCTAACTATCAGGGCGGATTCATCTGGGACTTCGTCGACCAGGGCCTGCGCGACAAAAGCCCGCTGACGGGCAAGGACATTTTCACCTATGGCGGCGACTATGGCCGCTATCCGGCCAGCGACTACAACTTCAACTGCAACGGCATCGTGGCCCCTGACCGGCGGCTGAACCCCCATGCGTACGAGGTGCAGTACTGGTATCAGAACCTCTGGGTCAGCGCCGCCGACCTGGCCAAGGGTCAGATAGCCGTGCTGAACGAATACTTCTTCCGCCCCGTCAGCCACCAGACGCTGACCATCGACGTGATGCAGGAGGGCCGCAAGCTAACGACCGTCAGCATGCCCATCGACGAGGTGCTGCCCCAGCAGCGCAAGGTGTTCAGCAGCGAGGCCCTGCGCCAGGCCATAGCCGCCGTCGACACCACGGGGCTGACCCTCGACTGCCGTTTCGACACCGGCGAGCGCCAGCAACTGGAGGTCGGTGCGTGGCCCTATCAAGCCCGCTTCGACCGTGTGCTGGCCGCCAACACTGCCGGCGGCCAGCCGACGGCACAGTCCGCCGCCACGGCGGTGAGCCGCGAGGAGACCAAGAGCTACATACGCCTCTCGGCCGCCGGCACCACCATGACCGTGGGCAAGCAGACGGGTATGCTCGACTATCTGGACGTTGACGGACAGCCCATGCTCGTCGACCGCCAGAGCATGACGCCCGAATTCTGGCGCGCACCCACCGACAACGACTACGGAGCCCAGCTGCAGCAGCGCTTTGCCGCCTGGAAGGCCCCCGCCATGACCGTCGCCGCCTGCACCGTGCGCGACAATTCCGTTGTCGCGACACTCTCGCTGCCCCTGGCCACCCTCACCATGACCTACACGCTGCAGCCGTCGGGCACGGTCGTCGTGCGCCAGCAGCTGCACCCCAACGAGGGTGTCCGTGACCAGTGGCTGTTCCGCTACGGCGTGCAGCTGCAGATGCCCCGCCAGTATAGCCACATCAGCTACTATGGCCGTGGCCCCCACGAGAACTATGCTGACCGCAAGGCGTCGGAGTTTATCGGCATTTACGAGTCGGAGGTCGCCCAGGAGTACTTCCCCTATGTGCGGCCCCAGGAGAGCGGCAACCATACGGATGTCCGCTGGTGGCGCGTCTGCGACCGGCAGACGGGCCGCGGACTGGAGTTTGTGTCCAACGGGCCCATGGAGTGCTCGGCCCTGCCTTACCTGGTGGACGACCTCGATGCCGGCCCCCACAAGGAGCACCGCTGGGGACAGCACAGCGGCGACCTCGTGGAGCGGCCCCTGACGCAGGTACACATTCAGCAGCGCCAGATGGGCCTCGGCTGTGTCAACTCATGGGGTGCATGGCCCGAACGGCCCTACATGCTGCCCCTGCGTGACTATGACTTCACCTTCGCCATCGTGCCCTTTAGTGGCCGTTAAGAAATAACTTGGTATGATATTAAGTTACAGACCCCACCCCCAACCCCTCCCCTTGAAGGGAGGGGAGTGGCTGCCGCCTTGCCCGTCGCAGAGACTTCACGCGGTACTCCCCTCCCTTCAAGGGGAGGGAAGTGGCTGCCGCCTTGCCCGTCGCGGAGTTCTCTCGCGGTACTCCCCTCCCTTCAAGGGGAGGGGTTGGGGGTGGGGTCTGTAACTATACCTATACCTATAACAGAAGCCAATATGAATAACCATCACCGTACAGACAGTAAACGTGCCGTCCGCCATCGCCACTGGGGCGGACTGGCGGCCCTGGCGCTGATGCTGCTCGCCGTGGTGCCCACAGTGGCGCAGGCCCAGCAGCAGGCCGTGGTCAACAGGCAGCGGTCGTTTGCCAAGACCGTGCCGGCCGGCAACTATAGCGGCATCGCCTGGCTGGGCGCCAACCGCTATGCCGTGGTCAACGACAAGTCGCCCACGGCAGGCTTCTACCTCATGACCATCGACATCGACAGTCTGACGGGCGACGTGCTGCAGGCCCGCATGGACACCTTTCTGACCAGCGGCCAGCCCAACCGTGACGAGGAGGGCATCTGCTACGTGCCCCAGCGACAGACGGTGTTCGTCAGCGGCGAGGCCGACCGCCAGATAGTGGAATACGGCCTTGACGGACAGCTGACGGGTCGGCGGCTGCAGGTGCCCGACATCTTCCACACGGCCTACAAGAACGGCGGCTTCGAGGCGCTGACCTACGACACCGTGGCCCACCGCTTCTGGACCACCACCGAGCATACCCTCACGGCCGACGGCCACAAGCCCACCATCACCAACAAGGAGAGCAACCGCCTGCGCCTGCAGAGCTTCGGCGACGACCTGCAGCCCAAGGAGCAATACTGGTACGAGACTGACGTGACCATGGTGGAGAAGGAAACGGGCACGAGTGTGCTCGGCGTCAGTGGCATGGCCGCCCTGGGCGACGGTCGCCTGGTGGTGATGGAGCGCGAGGTGTACAAGACGAACAACAACATAGGCTCCTTCGTGCAGGTGAAGCTCTACGTGGTGGACACCCGTGGCCAGCAGGCCGGCACGCTATTAGAGAAGCAGCCGCTGGCCGACTTCCGCACACGCATCAACGTGACGCGACGCAGTTTTGCCAACTACGAAGGCATCTGTCTGGGGCCCCGTCTGACAGACGGACGGCGCGTGCTGCTGCTCATCGCCGACTCGCAAAACCAGTATCGCGGCGTGCTGCGCGACTGGTTGCGGACGGTCGTCATGCCCTGATGGCAATAATCAGCGCCCTCGTGCGTTATATATAGGTAATGAATACGAAAGACATACATATCAGCGACTATAGCTACGCGCTGGACGATGAGCGCATAGCCAAATTCCCCATGGCCGAGCGCGACCACTCCAAACTGCTCGTCTACAACCACGGACAGGTGACGGACGACGTGTTCTACAACCTGCCGAAGTATCTGCCTGAGGGCGAACTCATGGTGTTCAACAACACCAAGGTCATCCAGGCACGCCTGCACTTCCGCAAGGAGAGCGGCGCACTCATCGAGGTGTTTCTGCTGGAGCCCGCACAGCCGGTAGACTATGAGCAGGTGTTCCAGCAGACCGACGCGTGTGCATGGCTCTGCCTGGTGGGCAACCTCAAGAAGTGGAAGGAGGGCACGCTGACACGCACCCTCACCCTTGGAGGGCACTCCGTGACGCTCAGCGCCACCCGCCGCCGCGAGGTGGGCACCAGCCAGCTCGTGGAACTGGCATGGACGGGGGGCAACAGCTTTGCCGAGATACTCGATGCCGTGGGCGAGCTGCCCATTCCGCCCTACCTGAACCGCGACAGCCAGGAGAGCGACAAGACCACCTACCAGACGGTGTACTCGAAGATTAAAGGCTCTGTGGCTGCGCCGACAGCCGGTCTGCACTTCACCGAGCGTGTGCTGCACGACATCGACGAGCGTGGCATAGAGCGCGAGGAGCTGACGCTGCACGTCGGCGCCGGCACCTTCCGCCCCGTCAAGAGCGAGACCATTGGCCAGCACCCCATGCACACGGAGTATATTGCCGTGAGGCGGCACACCATTGAGCGGCTCATCGCCCACGGGGGACGGGCCATTGCCGTGGGCACCACCAGCGTGCGCACCCTGGAGAGCTTGTACTACATGGGGCTGAAGGTGATGCAGAATTCTGACATCGCCGAGGAGGAGCTGCACGTCAACCAGTGGGAGCCGTATGCTTCGGACGATGGGCCATCGGGTAAGGAGAATGGTCAATGTTCAATGGTCAATGGTCAATGTTCAATGGAACCTTTGCAGGCCCTGCTCGACTGGATGGACCGCCGCCAGCTGACGGTGCTCCACTCGTCGACGCAAATCATCATTGCCCCCGGCTACGACTATAAGGTGGTCAAGATGCTGGTCACTAATTTCCACCAGCCGCAGTCTACGCTGCTGCTGCTGGTCAGTGCCTTCGTGCATGGCGACTGGCACACCATCTACGACTATGCGCTGGGCCACGACTTCCGTTTCCTGAGCTACGGCGACTCGTCGCTGCTCATACCCTGAAAGCTGGCAGTACGTGATTGACAATACGGTGCCAGGTGTAATCATACAGTTCAAAGTTCAAAGTTCAACGTTTAAAGTTCAAAGTATAAAGCTCATGAAGTACGGTTTTATCAAGGTGGCGGCAGCAGTGCCCGCCGTCAAGGTGGCAGATGTCAGCTACAACGTGTTGGAGATAGAACGCCTCATCGCACTCGCTGAGAGCGAGCACGTGGAGCTGGTGTGTTTCCCCGAACTCAGCATCACGGGCTACAGCTGTCAGGACTTGTTCCGCCAGCAGCTGCTGCTGACCAAGGCCGAGGAGGGCCTCATGCAACTGTTGGAGTTCACCCGCAAGCTCGACATCATCTGTGTCGTGGGCATGCCCGTCCAGGCCGGCGGACTGCTGTTCAACTGTGCGGCCGTCATCCAGCGCGGCTCCCTGTTAGGACTGGTGCCCAAGACCTATCTGCCCAACTACAACGAGTTCTACGAGAAGCGATGGTTTGCATCGGCCCAGGAGCTGAACACCACGCCCGTCTATCTGGCGGGCTCGCCGGCAACGCTGACGGCCGACCCAATCGTGTTTGAGACCGCCGACGGCGTGAAGTTTGGCGTGGAGATATGCGAAGACGTGTGGGCTCCCGTGCCACCCAGCAACCAGCTGACCATGGCGGGTGCCGACATCGTTGTCAACTGCTCGGCATCGGACGAACTGCTGGGCAAGCATGCCTACCTGCGTGCGCTGCTTATGCAGCAGAGCGCACGCACACTCAGCGGCTATGTCTATGCGTCGTGCGGATTCGGCGAATCCACGCAGGATGTCGTCTATGGAGGCAACGCCATGATACTGGAAAACGGACACATGCTGGCCGAGGGTGAGCGCTTCTCGTTGCAGCCGCAGCTGAAGACGGCACAGATAGACGTGGAGCGGCTGCGCAGCGAGCGACAGGCCAACACCACTTTTATCAACGCACAACGGGGCGCACAGGCCACCATCGTCATGGCCAAGCCGATAGCCAACGACCATCCGTTTGAACTGACAAGGAAGATAGATGCCCACCCCTTCATGCCTGCCGACGAGCACATGGCAGCGCATTGCAACGAGATACTCAACATACAGACGGCGGCACTGGCCAAGCGACTCATACACACCAAATGCCAGCAGGTGGTGCTGGGCATCAGCGGTGGCCTCGACTCCACGCTGGCGCTGCTGGTATGCGTGCGCACCTTCGACCGCCTGGGCTACGACCGACATGGCATTGTGGGCGTAACCATGCCCGGATTCGGAACGACCGACCGCACCCACGACAATGCCACCTCGCTGATGCAGTCGCTGGGCATCTCGCAGATGGAGATTTCCATCGCCAAGGCCGTCATGCAGCATTTTGAAGACATTGGCCATGACCCCGCCAAGCACGACGTGACCTACGAAAACGCACAAGCTCGCGAGCGCACCCAGATTCTGATGGACCTGGCCAACAAACTCAACGCACTGGTGGTGGGCACCGGCGACCTCTCGGAACTGGCGCTCGGATGGGCCACCTACAACGGCGACCACATGTCGATGTATGGTGTCAACGCGGGCATTCCCAAGACACTCATCCAGTATCTCATCCGCTACATAGCATCCAACGAGGCATTCTGTGCCCAGCACGACACGCTCATCGATATCATCGACACGCCTATCTCGCCGGAGCTTACGCCGGCCGACGAACAGGGCAACATACAGCAGAAGACGGAGGACCTCGTGGGACCCTACGAGCTGCACGACTTCTTCCTATACTACTTCCTCAGGTTCGGATTCCGTCCCGCCAAGATTTTCCTGCTGGCGCAGCATGCCTTTGGCAATGCCTACGACAAGGCGACCATCAAGAAGTGGCTGTACACCTTCTGCCGACGGTTCTTTGCCCAGCAGTTCAAACGCTCCTGTCTGCCCGACGGTCCGAAGGTGGGCACCGTGTCGCTCTCGCCACGTGGCGACTGGCGCATGCCGACCGATGCCGCCAGCGAACTCTGGCTGAAGGAGTGCGAACAACTGGCAACGGACAATGCTTAATGCTTAATGTTCAATGTTCAATGTTCAATGTTTATCAACGCACAGAACTGCTCGTAGGCGCTGAGGCCATGGAGCGCATACGTCAACAGCATGTCATCATCTTCGGCGTCGGCGGCGTAGGCTCCTGGTGTGCCGAGTGCCTGGTGCGCAGCGGCATCGGCCACTTGACCATGGTAGACTTCGACCGTGTCTGCGACAGCAACATCAATCGACAGCTGATGGCCACCACACAGACCATCGGCCAGCTGAAGGTTGAGGTGCTCAGGGAACGGCTGCTCACCATCAACCCGCAGGCTGATATTACTGCCCTGACGACGCCCTTCAACGAACAGACGGCTGAAGGCTTCCACCTGGCTGACTATGACTTTATTATCGATGCCATCGACTCGCTCAACGACAAGGCGCTACTGATAGAAATGGCCTGCCAGACGAAGGCTCACTTCTTCTCGTCAATGGGGGCCGCCCTCAAGGCTGACCCGACACGTATTCAGGTGGCGGAGTTCTGGAAGGTGAAGGGCGACCCGCTGGCACGGGCCTTGCGCAACCGATTCAAGAAGCTGAAGCGCTTTCCACGCCGCAAGTTCAAGTGTGTCTTCTCTGACGAGCTGCTACGCAATCTGGGGGAGGAAAAAGAAAGCCATGATGTGTCTGCCAGTAGAAAGCGTGTCAACGGTACGCTGGCGCACATCACGGCCATGTTTGGAATGATGCTTGCCGGCCTCGTTATGCAGGAAGCCGGCAAGCTGTGATTATTGTTTCTTGCCTAACTGTTCTTCAACGAACTGGCGTAGCTGCTGGCTGCGCAAACCGCGTTGAAGAATACGCCCACGCTGGTCGACGACAATGGTGTGGGGGATGCTGGTAATGTGGAACATCTGGGCAGCAGCATTCTCCCAGCCCTTGAGGTCGCTCATCTGCGGCCAGGGTAGGCCGAGCTTATTGATGGCCGTCAGCCAGGCATCGCGCTCATTGTCTAACGAGATGCCGATAATGCCAAGACCACGGTCCTTGTAGTCGGCATAGAGCTTCAGCATCTCAGGCATCTCCTGACGGCACGGGCCACACCACGATGCCCAGAAGTCGAGAATGGTCAGCTGATGCTGGCCGACCTCGCTCATGACACTCAACTCGTCGCCTGCAGGCGTTGGCTGCGAGAAGTCGCTGAGGGTGGTACCCTCGGCAGTCTGTGCTGCGGCAGCAAGGTCCTTCTCTATCTGCTGGATGGCAGGACGCTGGCGCATCTCGGCAGGCAGCTGCTCAATGAGGCGCTTGCGGGTGGCCGGGGCGATGATTTCGTCAGGATAGTAGGTCAGCAGGAAATAGCCAAACTCGTTGTCGACATTTCGCTCGGCAATACGTACGACACAGGAGATAAAGCGCTCGTTGAGCTGCTCCATCTGACGCATGCCCTGCTGCTGTTCGGCCTCAGGAAGGTTATTGCTGTAGATGTGCTCGGCAATGCGATTGATGTCCTTGCCAATAGCCATCACCGAGTCGTTAAGCTCTTGCCACTGCTTGTTAATCTTCGTACCACCTACGGTACTGCCGCCCGGCTTCTTGCTCAGGTGGATGGTGATGTTGCCTGGCTCCACAAAGAAGGGGGCATTTATCTCGTTGTTGCGCGCACTGTAAATCATGCAGAGCATGGTGGAGTCGGCTGCGCCGCTGGCGGTGAACTTGCCGTCGCTGACAATAAGGGTGTCAGAGGGGTGGCCCGTCTCCATGTCACGAGTGATATACAACGTGTCGCCATCGGACAAGCCTTCGACGCTACCATTGATTTTGTACGTGTTCGACTGGCAGGCCGTCAGGCTGGCCAGCATCATCGAGGCGAACACAACAGGCACGATGCCTACGCGTACCTTATTATATAATATACTGGCTGGATATGCTTTCATTGTTGATGACTCTACGGATGGTTTCGGCAAATAGGTCGGCAACGCTTAGCTGCTTGACTTTGGAGCAGCGTTGGGTGTAGGGTATGGAGTCAGTGAACACTATCTCTTCAAGGGCTGACTCCTGCACACGGTCGCTGGCAGGACCGCTCATGACGCAATGGCTGGCACAGGCACGAACCGTCTTGGCACCGGCTGACTTCATGATGTCGGCAGCCTTGGTAATGGTGCCGGCCGTGTCGACCATGTCGTCAATGATGACTACGTTCTTGCCCTCCACATCGCCGATAATCTGCATGCTGGCTACGACATTGGCACGGGCACGCGTCTTGTTGCACAGCACCAACGGACAGCCCAGGAACTTGGCATAGGTGTTGGCACGCTTAGAGCCGCCCACGTCGGGCGAGGCGATGACCAGGTCTTCAAGATGGAGGCTCTGCAGATAGGGAAGGATGACATTAGAGGCGTAGAGATGGTCGACGGGAACATTGAAGAAACCCTGAATCTGGTCGGCATGTAGGTCCATCGTGATGACACGATTGACACCGGCTGCTGACAGCAGGTCGGCCACCAGCTTGGCACCGATAGAGACACGGGGCTTGTCCTTGCGGTCCTGACGTGCCCATCCGAAATAGGGAATGACGGCGTTGATGGTACGTGCTGAAGCGCGCTTGGCGGCATCTATCATGAGCAGAAGCTCCATCAGGTTGTCACTGCTGGGGAAAGTGCTCTGCACCAGAAAGATGTCGCGCCCACGAATACTCTCCTCGAAGGAAACGGCAAACTCGCCGTCGGAGAACTTGGTGATGACCAGTTCGCCGAGCGGACAACCTAAGCTTTGGCAGATTTTCTCTGCGAGGTACTTGGTAGCTGTACCTGAAAACACCATGTAGTTTTTGTTAGAGCTCATTGTATCTATTATCAATTGTCAATTGTCCATTATCCATTGTCCATTGGGCTTCAACCAACGGCCTTGCGTAGCTTACCGAAGTGGTCGATAAGCTCCTCGTAGTCCAATTGCTGGTGGATGTTGAAACGATTCCACAGGTCGCCACAGATGACTACACCGCCGAAGCCAAGCTCCTTGGCAATGCGGATGCTGTCGAGGTTCATGCCACCAAGAGCATATACATGACGGTCAATGAGACCGCGACGAGAGGCCTGCCTTAACGCTTCAAAAGAAAAGGATGCCTTCTGGTCGGGCTCCGACTGGCTGTCGAAGATGTATTTCAGAAATACGTAGTCGGCATGGCGCTTGGCATCCTTCAGTTCGTCCAGTTGTGTACAGGTACGGCTAATATGGCCGCGATAACCGTCAGGGGCAGGGGCCGTGGCACTGTCGATATGAATACCACGAAGCTTGTACTCCTCCTTCAAATAGAAGTTGTCGTGTACGGTTATCTTGTCGTAGTATTCGTCAGGCAATAAGGTGAGCAGGCGCTCGGAATACATGGGCGATGAGTTGGGCTTGTAGAGATGCAAATTGTCCAGTCCTTCGTCGAATAGGGAAGTGATGATTTTGTCCTCTTCGACGAAGAACGTGGGTTGTGTCATTAATACGAGTTTCATCGCGCTTGGTTAGTTGGCTGATTCAAATTCGCGGAGGAATCGAACGTCGTTCTCCGAGAACATGCGCAGGTCGGAGACACGATACTTGAGATTGGTAATGCGCTCAACACCCATGCCGAAGGCATAACCACTATAACGCTTGGAGTCTATGCCACAGAGCTCTAGCACATTGGGGTCTACCATGCCGCATCCAAGAATCTCCACCCAACCGGTGTGCTTGCAGAAACCACAGCCTTCGCCACCGCAGATAAAGCATGATATGTCCATCTCGGCCGACGGCTCAGTGAAGGGGAAGTAGGAGGGACGCAGACGTATCTGTGTGTCGGCACCAAACATCTCGCGGGCAAATGACAGCAGCACCTGCTTCAGGTCGGTGAACGATACGTTCTCGTCGATATACAGTCCCTCTACCTGATGGAAGAAGCAGTGGGCACGGGCGGTAATGGCCTCGTTGCGATAGACGCGTCCAGGGCAGATGACCCGGATAGGAGCCTTCAGCGTGCCGTCCTCTGTATGCATCTGCTCCATGACACGTGCCTGAACGCTGGACGTATGGCTACGCAGCAGGATGTTCTTCGTCACATCGTTGGGATGCTGGCTGACGAAGAAAGTGTCCTGCATGTCGCGGGCAGGATGGTCGGCGGCAAAGTTCATCTTGGTAAACACATGCAAGTCGTCTTCCACCTCAGGACCATCTGCCAGCACGAAGCCCATACGCGAAAAGATGTCAATAATCTCGTTGGTGACGATGGTTAACGGATGGCGGGTGCCTAATTTTACGGGGTAGGGTGTGCGGGTAAGGTCAATGGCGTTGCTGTCGGTCTCCTGGGTGGCACAGGACTCCCTTAACTGGTTGATACGCTCAGTGGCCAAGGTCTTCAGCTCATTAATCTTCATGCCGACCGTCTTCTTGTCGTCTGCGGCAACGTTGCGGAAGTCGTTCATCAGGGCGGTGATTTCGCCCTTCTTGCTCAGGTATTTCAAGCGCAACTGCTCTACTTCGTCAGCATTCTTTGCGCTGAGGGTTTGTACTTCTTTGAGAAGCTCGTCAATCTTGTCCAGTAACATGTTTTTATTAACTATTTGACTATTTACTGTTTACTATTTGTTTGTTTTGTCTGCAAAGGTACGAAATAATTGTGAACTACGGACTATGAATCCTGAATTATTTTTGCCATCTGCCGTTGCAGCTCCAGGGCTTTCTGACCAGCCACCTCGGCAAAGTCTTCACCTTGAGAAGCATAGATGATGCCGCGCGAGGAGTTGACCAGCAAGCCGATATCGTCGGGAATCATGCCGTACTTGCACACCTCTTCGAGGCTTCCGCCTTGTGCTCCAACGCCTGGAACAAGCAGGAAATGGCGGGGTGCCACCTTGCGGATATCCTCGAACATACGGCCCTGTGTGGCACCGACTACGTACATCATGTTCTCCTCCGTGCCCCATTGCTGACTCTGCTTCAGCACTTTCTCAAACAGACGCTCACCATTCTTGTCCTCGGTAAGCTGGAAGTCGTGCGAGCCTTTGTTAGAAGTCAACGCCAGCAGGATGACCCACTTGCCGTCATAGCCTAAGAAGGGTGTCACGGAGTCCTCGCCCATATAGGGAGCCACGGTCAGCGCGTCAACATCATAGCCCTCAAAGAAGGTCTTGGCATACATCTTCGAGGTGTTGCCTATATCGCCGCGCTTGGCGTCAGCAATGATAAAGTGGCTGGGATAGTTCTCCTTCAGATACTCAATGGTGTTCTCGAAGGCCATCATGCCGTCGATACCGTATGCTTCGTAGAATGCTAAGTTGGGCTTGTAGGCCACACAATAGGGAGCCGTAGCGTCAATGATACGGGCATTAAACTCCCAGATGGCGGGGAAAAGCCAATTGTCTTCACCATACTCTTTCTTCATGGCCTCGACCAATGACTGGGGCATCTTCGTCACGTCAGTATCCAATCCCACGCAGAGAAACGACTGCTTCTCGCGAATCTGTTGTGTCAGTTCTTTCCTGTCCATTTAAGTAATTGATTAATGAGTAAATATGTGGTGGCACTCCTTCATGATTTATTGTACAAGTAGACGAGATAGAAGAAATAGCTGACGACGCTCCAAAGTAGAATTAAGCCCATGTACATCCAATAGCTGTCTACTTCTTTGCCATAAAAGCCCATCGTAAGCGAGACTCCCAACGTGGCGATGATGCATGGCCATATCTGTTCTTTCTTCATTTCTTCGTGCAATGGCGCACAAAATCTTTTCCAGTCCATCCTCTTTGCGGTATAGTATGTTGTGAGTCAGTCTTTCTTTGGAAGCATAACCATGCTCTTAATGATGAACTTTGATGTCAGAAACACGACAAGAAAGATGAGGGCATACACGATGAATCCCCTTTGCGACATCGGTCCCGCAACAGCTGCTGCAATGGCAATTGCCACGAAGTCAGGCCAACTATTGACAATTTCCCTCCACGACCATTCTTCTTTTACTTCTTTCCAAAAGCTCATAGCATTTGATAGTGCTTAGTGAATTGATTAGAGTTCCGACTCCTTCATGCGCTCGGCATTCTCAGCCACGGTGAGGGCATCTATCATGGGCTGGATGTCGCCGCTGAGGAATCCCTGCAGGTCGTGGGTGGTGTAGCCGATGCGGTGGTCGGTCACGCGGCCTTGCGGGAAGTTGTAGGTACGGATTTTTGCCGAGCGGTCGCCCGTAGAAACGAGGCTCTTACGGCGTGAGGCAATGTCGTCCATATACTTCTGGTGCTCCTTATCATATATAAAGGTATATAGGCGCGAGAGGGCGCGCTCCTTGTTCTTGGGCTGGTCGCGCGTCTCGGTACACTCAATCAGGATTTCCTCGGTCTCGCCGGTATTGGGGTTCTTCCACATATAACGCAGACGAACTCCCGACTCCACCTTGTTGACGTTCTGACCGCCGGCACCGCTGGAGCGGAAGGTGTCCCACTTGATTTCACCCTCGTTGACATGTACCTCGAACTTATCAGCCTCCGGCAGCACGGCAACCGTTGCCGCTGAGGTGTGCATACGGCCCTGTGTCTCGGTAGCCGGCACGCGCTGCACACGGTGAACACCGCTCTCGTACTTCAGCGTGCCATACACATCGGCGCCGCTGACGGCAAAGTCAATCTCCTTATAGCCGCCCACGGCACCCTCAGAGACACTGGTGATAGAGAGCTGCCAGCCCTTGGAGTCGCAGAAGCTCTTGTACATCTTGAACAAGTCGCCGGCAAAGAGGCAGGCTTCGTCGCCACCCGTTCCGGCACGAATCTCCATCTGTACATTTTTGGCATCCTCCGGGTCCTTGGGTATGAGGGCGATTTTGATTTCCTCCTCCAACTTAGGCTGCAGGGCCTCGTTCGTCGAGAGTTCCTCGCGGGCCATCTCCTTCATTTCCGGGTCGTCCTCGTTGGCCAGGATGTCCTTAGCCTCCTTTATCGAGTTCAGACAGGCGATGTATCGCTTGCGGGCATCCATGATGTCGCCCAGGTCTTTATACTCCTTTGTTAGTTTTACGAAGCGCTGCTGGTCGGCTATAACGTTAGGGTCGGTAATCAGGGTTGACACCTCTTCGAAGCGAGCTTCCAGACCGTCTAATTTCTCTAAAATGCTGTTTGTTGTCTCTGCCATTCTATTGCTCTTTCACTGTTTCGACTGCAAAGGTACGAAATAATTGTGAAACACCCACACTCGAATAGCGGTTTTTCTGAAATAAGGGCAGGTTGTGTCAAGGCAGGCCTTCATTTCTGGGGGCTGGCTATAAAGACAAACGCACACAGGGAACGAATGTCCTTCCTGTGTGCGAATTTAGCAATTGACAATTTAGAGTTAATATCTAGGTAGCTTGTGTTTAGTATTACTATTTAGGTGCAAAGGTAATGAAAAAGGACAGAACGGAGGGTTGTCCATTCTGTCCTTTTGGCTGTCCATTCAATCCATATGCTGTGAATAGGGGCTTTGGGGGGTGTTTTTGTTGCTTAGTTGCGCAGTTCCATCAGATAGTCCAGATGGTTCAGGTCGCACGTTTCGGCCACTCGTTCCCAGACGCAATGGGTGGTGTCCGACTGCTGGAGTGACAGGCGATAGACGCCAAGGAAGACGAAACAGGTGTATCTGAGGTTCTTCATAAATGTGATACGCACCTCGTTCAGTCGCACCTCGTGGTTGTACTTGTCACGGTTGCGCATCGTCACCAGCGAGCTGTCAGCATCGGCAGGCTCCCAGCGTTCGGTGATGGTGGGCATCATCCGTGCAGCGTCACCATCGTTGTGCCAGTGAGGGTGTTGGTACTCTGGCCCCCACACCACAATGTCAGGATGGTGAGGCTGTGGCTTGCCCCACCAATTGGTGGTGTCGGTGATACCAAACAGGCTGAGATAGTCGTGATAGGTGGCGAACTCTTGACCCATCTTCAGCGTCAACGGACTTGCGGACTCTCTTTCTGATAACGCTAAGCGTAGCAGGAAATAGCTTCCTATGCCTACTGCCACAGCCACCAAGAACCATAATGCCAAGCGGCAGGGGGGGCATTTTTTCTGTCGTCTGGTGATGTAGCTGGGAGTGGGCTTGGCTGTCAGCGGTCGTTGGGGAGTCGGCTTGGCTGTCAGCTGCTTTCTGACAGAAAGCCTCGAAACTCTCCTCGCCCACAAAGTTGGCCAGTATGTGGAGGGTAGACATGCGTGGCGTGACGGGTTCCGACAGATAGCCCCACAGTCTTTTCAACGTAGTGGGGCTAACCGTCTGGTGCAGCTCCTCGAAGATGCACTCAGAGAGATAGGTGTAGTCACCTGATATGCGCATCTCCCTGTCCAGTTTGGCTTCGATGGCCTGTCGTAACAGGACGATGTGTTGGTCTTGACGCATTTTTAGTTGACAGTTAATAGTCAAAGGTGCCGTACTCGCTATGGATGGTGAGACTCTTCTTGCCCTCCTCGATGTGGCCTACCACCTGTGCGCCGATGTTGAACGACTTCGAGATGGCTATCACCTGCTCGGCCACCTCGGGACGAACATAGATTTCCATACGGTGGCCCATGTTGAACACCTGGTACATCTCGCGCCAGTCGGTGTCCGAGCAGTCGTGGATGGCCTGGAACAGCGGGGGGACAGGGAACATGTTGTCCTTGACGACGCGGCAGTTCTCGTTGACGAAGTGCAGCACCTTGGTCTGGGCACCACCTGTGCAATGCACCATGCCATGGATTTCGGGACGTAGCTCGTCAAGCAGGCACTTGATGACGGGAGCATAGGTGCGGGTGGGGGAGAGTACGAGCTGACCCATGGTGAGAGCCCCAGCAGGAGCATTTGCTGGCACGGGGACCGCATCCGTCAGGGCGTACTTGCCGCTGTAGACGAGGTCAGAGGGGACGGCATGGTCATACGACTCGGGATAGCGCTCGGCAAGGTATTTCGAGAAGACATCGTGGCGGGCCGAGGTGAGGCCGTTGGAGCCCATGCCGCCGTTGTATCGGTGCTCGTAGGTAGCCTGGCCTGTTGATGAGAGTCCAACGATGACGTCGCCCGGACGGATGTTGGCATTGTCGATGACGTCTGCACGACGCATGCGGCAGGTGACAGTGGAGTCGACGATGATGGTGCGCACGAGGTCGCCCACGTCTGCTGTCTCGCCGCCTGTCGGGTAGATGCCGATGCCCATGTCGCGGAGCTCTGCAAGGAGCTCGTCGGTGCCGTTGATGATGGCCGAGATGACCTCACCCGGTATGAGCATCTTGTTGCGCCCGATAGTAGATGAGACGAGGATATTGTCTACGGCACCCACGCAGAGCAGGTCGTCGGTGTTCATGACGATGGCATCCTGGGCGATGCCTTTCCAAACGGAGAGGTCGCCCGTCTCCTTCCAGTACATGTAGGCGAGGCTCGACTTGGTGCCGGCACCGTCGGCATGCATGATGTTACAGTAGTCAGGGTCGCCGCCGAGGATGTCGGGGATGATTTTGCAGAAGGCTTGTGGGAAGATGCCCTTGTCGATGTTCTTGATGGCGGCGTGGACGTCCTCTTTGGCTGCGCTGACGCCGCGTTGCATGTAGCGGTTGTTCATAATCGTTGCGGGTGATGTTGCGACTGAGTCGCAACACACAGTTTTAATGGTGGGTGATGTTGCGACTGAATCGCAACACACAGTTAGAATTTAACCTGGGGGACTTTTTCTGCACCGGCTTCGGCCTCAAACTTGGCCATGTTGGCAAAGCCGAACATGCCGGCAAGCAGATTCTTGGGGAACGAGCGGATGACGACATTGTACTGCTGTACGGCAGCGTTGTATTTGTTACGTGCCTCGTTGATGCGGTTCTCCGTTCCTTCCAATTGCACCTGTAGCTCCTTGAAGTTCTCGTTGGCCTTCAAGTCGGGATAGTTCTCCTGGATGGCAATTAGGCGGCCCAGCGCACTGCCCAGCTCGCCCTGTGCCTGCTGAAATTCTTTGAGTTTCTCGGGTGTCATGCTGGCGGGGTCGAGGGTTATCTGGGTGGCCTTCGAGCGTGCAGCCACGACGTCTTCGAGCGTCTGTTTCTCGTGGGCGGCATATCCCTTGACGGTCTCCACCAGATTGGGTATAAGGTCAGCCCGTCGCTGGTAGGTAGACTGTACGTTTGCCAGGGCAGTGGTGGCGGTCTCCTGTACCTGCACCATTGAGTTGTAAGCACTTGCAGCCCAACCGCCAATGATGACGACTGCTGCGATGATTGCGATAACTGATTTACTTAGTTTCATAATAGCTATTATTTAAATTGATATTCTTAATTCCCAAACAACTGTCAACTCTCTCCACTACCAGCGCGAGGTGGCACCACCACCGCCGAAGGAGCCGCCCCCAAAAGAGCCTCCGCTGAATCCTCCGCCACCGCCGCCAAAGCCTCCTCCGAAGCCACCGCCGCCCCCAGACACGAAGAATGTGTCCGAGGATTCGGCGAAGGGGTTGGCCAGTAGTCCGGCACCCATGATAGGCACCCACTGGTATTTGTCGTTCTTGAGCAGGAAGAAGGCGGCCCAGATGACGGTGAAGAGCAGCATGGCGCCGATAATGACGACCATGTCGTCGTCGTACTCGTCCTGCTTGCTTTTAAGTTCCGACATGACGGGCAGGTCCTTCTTTTGGAGGGTGGCGTAGACGGCCTCGGTGAGGTAGAGCATGCCGCTGTCGGGCATCTCCGCCCGCATGGCAGGAATGACGTAGCGATGTTCCAATCGGTAGCATTCTGCATCGGTGAGGTCTGCTTCGAGCGCCCTTCCCGGTGAGATGTTGATGCTATGGTCTTCGTAGCCCACGACCACCATAAGTCCCCGGTCGTCGTGGCCGACACCATATTTATTACCCACGTCTTGGGCCATGCGGAAGGGGTCGTCGCCTTCGATGTGGTTGACGACGATGACCACCGACTGTACGCCCAATTCCTTTTCGAGTCGTTGCAGCGTGGTGTTCATGCGGTTGACGATAGGTTGCGAGAGCACGCTGTCAGGGTTGGACACATACTGAGTGGCATCGTTGAGGTAGGGGATGGGTATGTTGTCGGCATTCCAGTAACGGTCGGCCGATTGTTCAAGATTGTCGACCGTCGGGGTGTCTTCATTGTCAGGTATGCTCATGGTGGCTATGAAGACGGCAGCGATGAAACACCCCAGGAGCAGCCATTTCCAGAGCGTTCGCCGCCGTGCCCACTGGGGGTTGGCCTTGACGTAGTTGGCGAAGAGCTGCTGGCGCTGTCCGAGGTACTCGCGAGCTAAGGCTTCATAGCGTTTGGAATACTGGCGGCGTAGGTGAGATGACGTTATGTTCCATCCATAGGCTTGTGTGGACTCCATATTGTAGGAGTCCTTCAGGGCCAGGATGGCATCGTTGTATTGCTTGGTCAGCTGCTTGAGGCTGTCGGCGTAGTTGTTCATTATTTCTTTGTTTATTCTCAGCGGGGAAACCGCTGAGTACGTACAATCACGGCGGCGGGTGGCGGCTACCGTTCGTGCCAGAACTCCCAGGATGCGAAGGCTTGCAGCAATAGCATCTCGAGGCCGTTCTTGGTCTGTGCTCCCTGCTCGGCACCGCGCTTCATGAAGAGCGTCTCGTCGGGGTTGTAGATGAGGTCGTAGACGATGGTGTGCTGGTCCATGGCCTGATAGGGCAGGTCAGGGCATTGCTCGGTTTTGGGGTACATGCCTATGGGCGTGCAGTTGACGATGACGTTGTACTCGTGTATGACCTCGTCGGTGATGGAGGCATACTGAATGGTGCCTGGTCGTTCGTAGCGGCTTACGAAAACCGTTTCGAGTCCGAGGTTGCGCAACCCGTAGTCAATGGCCTTGGAGGCTCCGCCGGTGCCGAGCACGAGTGCCTTCTTGTGCCATTTGGCGTCGAGCATGGGCTCAATGCTCTTTGTGAACCCGATGACGTCGGAGTTGTAGCCTTTGAGTTTATACTTGCCGCCTTCGTAGTTGACGCGTATGACGTTGACGGCCCCGATGGCCCTGGCCTCTGGCGAAATGCTGTCGAGGAAGGGGATGACCTTCTCCTTGTAAGGAATGGTGACGTTAAGTCCCCTGAGGTTCGGGTTGGAGTCAAGCACTTCGGGCAGCGCATCGATAGAGGGAATCTCGAAGTTCTCGTAGACGGCATCGATAAGCTCGTCGTTGAACTTCTGGTTGAAGTAGGATATGGAGAACGAATGTCCCAGCGGGTATCCTATGAGTCCGTACTTTTCCATTTCTTCTAGGTTGATTATTTAGTGGCAAAGTATAGCGTGCAGATGCCGAAGGTGAGTCGCCGGAAGGAGGCTTTGGCAAACCCCGCCTTATGGAGAATCTGCACCATCTGCTCGCCCTGTGGGAATGCCTCTATGCTGCGTGTCAGGTACTGGTAGGCCTGATGGTCTTTAGAGAGCAGTCGTCCGTACCAGGGCAGCACGGAGTGAGAGTAGATGCGGAACAGCTGTCGCATGGGGAAGTTGACGGGCTGGGTCAGTTCGACGATGCTCAGGTGTCCGCCTGGCTTCAGTACGCGGTACATTTCAGATAGTCCGCGGTCAAGGTCGGCGAAGTTTCTGATGCCGAAGGCAGCGGTGACGGCATCGAAGGTGTCGTCGTCAAAGGTGAGGTTAAGACAATCTTGCCGTTGGAAGCTAATGGTGTCTTGCAGATGGCGGCTGGCGGTCTTCTGTCGTGCGATGTCCATCATGGCCTCGGCAATGTCGGCTCCGACGATGCGCTTAGGTTGGAGCATGTCGGCAGCCATGATGGCGAAGTCGCCGGTGCCGGTGGCAATGTCGAGCAGATGTTGTGGCCGGTAGGGCTGGAGCTGCAGGAGGGCCTTTCGCCGCCATCCGTTGTCGATGTGCCATGAGAGGCGATGGTTGAGGCGGTCGTAGGTAGGGGCGATGTTGTTAAACATCTGCTCCACCTGGCGGGCCTTGTCGTTGGCGTTGGGGGTGTAGGGGGTTATCGACTCTTGCTGGTACATACTTTTTTCGTTATTCCCGGCGACTGAATCGCCGGGCACTGTGGTCGGCGGTTAGCGGCGGGCGGCGAGGTAGGCGCTGACGTTGTGCTCGATGCGGGCCGCGAGGTTGTCGGAGGGGTCTGCTTTCTGGAAGGGATGGCCGATGATGTGCTCGTAGAGCTCGATGTAGCGGTCGGAAACGCTGGCAGCGTAGTCGTCGGTGATGTCGGGCATCACTTGTCCAGGTTCGTTCATGAATCCGTGCTCGATGAGCCACTGGCGCACGAACTCCTTGGAGAGCTGTCGCTGGGGCTCGCCCTTGCTGAGTTTCTCCTCGTAGCCGTCGGCATAGAAGTAGCGGCTGGAGTCGGGTGTGTGTATCTCGTCGATGAGATAGACCTTGCCGTCGCGTTTGCCGAACTCGTACTTTGTGTCGACGAGTATGAGTCCGCGCTTGGCGGCTATCTCTTGTCCTCGAACAAAGATGCGGCGGGTGTAGTCCTCCATGACGGCATAGTCGTCGGCTGAGACGAGTCCCTGGCGTATGATTTCGTCGCGCGAGATGTTGAGGTCGTGTCCCTCGTCGGCCTTGGTGGTTGGTGTGATGATGGGTTCAGGGAACCGCTCGTTCTCCTTCATGCCGTCAGGCAGTCGTACTCCGCAGAGCTCACGGCATCCGTTTTTATACTCGCGCCATGCCGAGCCGGTGAGTATGGAGCGGATAATCATCTCGACGCGGAATCCCTCGCACTTGAGTCCGACGGTGACCATGGGGTCGGGGGTTGCCAGTTTCCAGTTGGGGCAGATATCAGTGGTGGCATCGAGGAAGTTGGCGGCTATCTGGTTGAGCACCTGTCCCTTGTAGGGTATTCCCTTAGGCAGTATGACGTCGAAGGCCGATATGCGGTCGGTGGCCACCATGACCATCAGGTCGTCGTTGATGTTGTACACGTCGCGCACCTTGCCGTGGTACACGCTCTTTTGTCCTTCAAAGTGGAAGTCTGTCTGTGTTAATGCTTTCATATCGTTGTTGTTTGTTCCTGTTCAAAGTTGGCTTTGTTTATTTTCGAGTCCAAGAGTATGCCTTGCTGTGTCGGCGGTGTGTCTGCTGACCGGTCAAACTTCTCGTAGGCATTGACGATGCGGGTGACGAGCTTGTGGCGCACAATGTCCTTGCGGGTGAGCTCTACTACGCCGATGCCCTCGATGCCGCTGAGTATGCCAAGCGCCTCGATGAGTCCGGACTTCTGGCTACGGGGCAGGTCAATCTGTGTCATGTCGCCTGTGACAATCATCTTTGTGTTCCAGCCCATGCGGGTGAGGAACATGCGCAGCTGCTGTGGCGTGGTGTTCTGGGCTTCGTCAAGGATGACCACGGCGTCGGACAGCGTGCGTCCTCGCATAAAGGCCAGCGGTGCTATCTGAATGACGTGGTGCTCCATCATCTCCTGGAGCTTCACCTGCGGCAGCATGTCCTCCAGTGCATCGTAGAGGGGTTGCAGGTAGGGGTCTATCTTGTCCTTCATGTCGCCGGGCAGGAAACCGAGTTTCTCGCCCGCCTCGACGGCAGGCCGTGAGAGGATGATTTTCTTTGCCGACTTGTCCTTGAGAGCCTTCACGGCCAGGGCTATGGAGAGGTAGGTCTTACCCGTTCCAGCGGGGCCTACGGCGAACACCATGTCGTTCTGCTCATAGGCATCGATGAGCCGCTGCTGGTTTTCAGTGCGTGCCTTGATGGGGCGTCCTGACATTGAGTAGCAGACGACCCCTTCTGGCACCTCGTCCTTGGTGCGGTGGCCCTTGACCAGGTCGAGCACGTCCTCCTCGCTGAGTGCGTTGAAGCGCAACACGTGGCGGCGTAGCTTCTCGGCAGCCTCCTCGAAGGCGGCCATCTGTTCCTCGTCGCCGAGGATTCTGATTACGTTGTCGCGCGCTACGATGCGCAGCTTTGGGTAGAGGGCCTTGAGCATCTGCAGATGCTGATTGCCAATACCATAGAACACGACAGGGTCGATGTCCTCTAACACAATATGCTTCTCTATCACGGTTTAACCATTATTAATGGCGCAAAGGTACGAAGAAAAACCGATATAGCCAAACATCGCACGCACATTTTGGCGATTTGTCTTTGTATTTCGCTTAATTCGTAAATTCGTAGTTATTTTAGTTTTTAGGGGTCGTTCATGGGCGGAACACGAGGTTTTGGCCTGGTTGATTGTCGCCTATCTCGTCACGTCGGATGGGACGCTGATTGATAAGGGGGCCGCCATTCCCGGGGGATTCGCCCGTGCGGTTGTCTTCGATGGTGAATCCGTCAGTGCGTGCATCCAAATAGATGCAGAAGGCACGGTGGTTGGTGGCATATGGGGCAGGGGAGGGTGCCGAGATTTTGTTGCCACTGATGACGGAGCCGGGTTGGTTCGAGAGTGTATAGATGCCGCCAGCATCATACAGTTGACGGGCATAGCCTCTGACATTGTTGTTCATGATGCGGTTATGCTCCATACCAGTGTCGAGGGGTGTCCATCCCCAGCCGACGCAGATGCCTGAGTAGTTGACGTAGCTGACAAAGTTTCTGCTGACGGTGCAGTGGCTGACATAACCCAATCCGATGGCTACGGCTCCCCAGTCCTCGTTGGCGGCATCGACGATAAAGTTTTTGTCGATGGTCAGCCGTTGGCAGCGTTTGGCCAAGTCGGTGTAGGGACGGTGTACTTCGCGAGGGCTCTCTGCAAAGGAACCGCCGAGGATGGCCGTGCCGCCAATGTTGCCGAAGGTGCATTCCTGTACCAGACAGTCGCTGATGTTGTCGACAAAGTCCAAGGCTGTGGCAGCAAGATTTTGGAATAGCACCGAGTGGAAGTCGACGTGGTGGGCGTTGCGCACACTGACGGCACTCACTGGGCGCTCCACCCATGCTTGGTTCTCAAGGTTCTTGTCCCATGGTAGTCCGGGCTCTTGCAGCTTGTAGGCATCCAATAGCGGGAAGCCACCTTGCAGTGTCACATGCCCCTTGTGCAACGGGCGATTCCAACATGTCTTCTCGATAGTCATTCCTTCGAAGCGCACATGGCTGGCACCATCCACCACTATCAGCTGCTCGATGCCGTCGCGCTGTTCGGTTGTGCGTAGCAGGTAACTGCTGTTTCCCCGCTCACCACCGATGACAGGCTGCGGCCAGGGGTGCTCAAACTCCAGTCGGCTTTCTGGTTCCTCGAAGGTGAGCACCGTCTGTGTCTCTCCCGTCACGAGGGCCTCTTTCACGCGCAGGATGGCGATGGCCCACCGCTGGTGAACCACCATCTCTACGGGTGTCTTCTTCTCGTTGATGGCTTTGATGACATGTTCTGGTGGTGTGTTGATGGTGATGGTATGGTCAGTTGTGCGGAAGTCAACCATGCGCTCCATGCCTTTAGCGGGCCATAACTGGGTGTGTTGTTGGCGGACATCACCACAGATGACGCTCTGACGAGTGCCACGTATGATGAGCGGCGACGCTTCCGTACCGCTGTCCTCTGGGCGCAGGAAGAGTGGTTGCTGCATATAGTATTGGCCAGGTTGCACCGTAATGGTGATGCCGCCCTGGCAGCGAGCATCATTGGTGCGCCGCCACTCGCGTGCCAGCCTCAGTGCCTTATGCAGGCTCTCGCCCTCGTGCACGATGATTTCTCCAGCCATAACGGCATTGCTAATGAGTAGCATTAGCAGGATAGGAATATTACGCATGGCGCAAAAACTCTGAACTTTATGATTACCTACTCTTGGTGGTAGCAAATTCTTCACTTTCACTTTTCACTTTAGAAGTTGACACCGATGGTGAAGAAGATGTTCTGGTTGCGGCTGGTGTCGAAGTCGCTCTTGTTGATGTTGACCAGTCCGAACTCCATGCCCACCTCGGCATAGAGCATCATGTATTCCACGCCACATCCGAAGCGCAGTCCGCCGTCAAAGCGGTTGAGGTCGTCGAAGGCGCTGTGCGACTGGTGGGTGGCATACTCCTTGACCTTTCCGCCAACGCCCAGTGCGAGGTATCCGCCGATGAAGGGTTGTATGTACAGGTCGTCATAGACGTCGAATGAGTATTTGACGACGATGGGCACCTGCAGGTAATCCATGCGTAGGGTGGTCTCGTCGCCGCCGATGGTCATCTTGCCGCCCTTTTGCGAGTAGAACAGTCCTGTCTCCAGCCATATCGGTGCCGAGGTGGTCAGTTGCAGTCCGACGACGGCTCCGACGTTGAGTCCGGCGCGTGCGTTGTAGTCCATAGTGGCCACATTGCTGCTGAGTGATGCGCTGTTGATGCCCAGGCGCAGTCCGTAGTAGCGGTCTTTGCCGCTGAAGAATGGTGCGCGGCTGTTGTGGTTATACTGCTGTGCGGCCACGGTCATTGCCGTGGCCATCAGCAGTAAGCAGAGAATGGTTTTCTTCATGTCTGTCTGTGTAAGAGGGGAATGTTGCTGTCTTAGGAATGTCTGTGTGCGATATTGTTATTTAACGATAACTTTTTCACCGCCGACGACATACACGCCTCTACCCAGCTGTGACTTGGCCTGTGCTGCCGTAACCTGCTGCAGCATGAGCCGTCCGTTCAGGTCGTAGACGTCGAAGGTGCCCTGCTTTTGGCTAAGCTCCTTGATGGCTGTGGTGTTGGCAGGAGCCTCGGCGTGCTTGATGTCGATGTTGACGGCCATGGGTGCCTGCTGCTCCCAGCTGATGGCGCATCGGGTGGGCAGGAATGTCTGTCCGCTGGTGCGTGTCAGCACACTCTCGAGCACGCTGACGTTTTGCTTGGCGGGAATGCCATACTGTCCTGTGCGCTGCCGTCCGTTCCAGCTGCTGCTGAATGCCACCTGGTTGCCCTCGCCGTCGGTCATACGTACGGTCTGTAGCGTGGTGCTGACGGCCGTTGCCTCGGTGTTTCTGACGCGCATATATTGCGCCTTGGGCGAATAGATAAGGTAAGGCATGCCGGCCTCGATGCCCTGGTCGGTACACTCGGTGAAGTAGAGCGAGAGGGTGTTGCCCTGTTGTGCGATGCCGCTGAGTCGTTCTACCTTGAGTCCGCTGCCCGTCCTGGCCAGTTGTTGGGCGCTGAGGGTCACGGGCAGGCAGATGGTGTTGTAGCCTGCAAAGAGGTAGCGTGTCAGCAGCACCGTCTGGTTGCTGTTTTCGAGTTGTGTCACGTCGAGCGCCATGCCATTGGTGCTGAGGGTTTTCATTTTCTGCTGTGCACTGGCGGTTGTCGTACACATCATGGCCACGGCCATGGTCAGGAGTAATGTCTTCTTCATAACTGCTTTAGTTTTAATAGGGTTGTTTGTGCTTGATGTTGCAAAAGTACGAAATAATGTGCAGGATGCCAAGAAAAGGGCCAGCTTTTTCAGGTCTTTTCACAGGGTGCCTCGTAGTTTTTTATACACTTCGCATAGCGACTGCTCGTTGCCCACGTTGCCTGGGAAGATGATGTAGGGGAAGTTGTCGGTCATGACGCACGGCACGCTGCTTACTATCTGTCCCATGACGCGGGCCGTGCGCACGCCGAGACCTTTTGTCAGCAGGTCGTGCGACGTAATGCCGCCCTTGCCTACCAGGTATGCCGGCATGTAGGGCAACTGGCGTGCTATGGCCACAAGGAAGTCAGACACCTGCTGTCCCAGCTGCTGTCGAAGGTCGGCGTCGTCGAGTCTGAGTTCCTGGCGTGAGGTGTAGACCACGGGGGTCAGCCCCTGGTCCACGACCTGGCTGATGGTGGCCTGGGTGTCGCGCATCAGCACCTCGCCGTCGTCCAGTATGCGCTGCACGTCTACCTCTATGGCACAGGTGCCTGGCTCCTGGAGCAGGCAGTGGAGCTGCTGGGTGGTTTTTTTCACGTGCGAGCCTACGATGAAGCACCCCACGCCGTCGCTGTGTACTATCGAGCGGTCGAGCAGCGGCTGGTCGTCGATGCCGCTGATAGCCCTGGGCAGCGACGACGACGAGCGTATGACGGTGGCCACCCTGTCTGTTGACGCATCGGCGACGGTGGCCTGCAGCACCTCCTTGGCAAAGGTGTTCAGCTCGTCGTACGTCTGTGCGTTGACGATGATGTAGTCGTCAGGGGTGGCTCCTTTCTCGCGGATGTATTCGCTGAGCACGCTGGTGTGGTAGGCAAACACATTGTCGCGGGCAAACTCCGTCTGGCTGACGGGCACCAGCCGTTGGCCGTCCATCATATAGTGTGTGCCGTCAATGGTCACACGACCGGCCTCAATGAATGCCGGACAGAAGGGGGTCTTTGCGCCCACGTGGTATCCGTGGCTGGTCAGCACGTCGCGGATGACATCCGTCTCTAAGGGGAAGTGTCCTCGCAGACAGCTGTCGGAGCGGCTCACCACAATGAGGCGGCAGCCATAGCGCTCGTTGACGCGTACCACCGTCTCCATGGCCTGGCGGGTGGTGTCGGCGGCTTTTTCGCGTGTCATGGCCCGTGTGTTGGTCAGTATGTAGAAGAACGGCACATCGTCGTCAAAGGCTTCGCTTACGCTCTGCTCGTCCCACTGTGTTATGAGCAGGCAGCCGTGTACCGTCTGTATGCCTGTAGGGTCGTCGTCCAGCACGACCATCTTCCATCTGTTCATCTCCTTTAATGATTAATGTTTATGTGCTGCATGGCCCTTGCCTCGTCGGGTGTGGCTGGCTCGCACCCCATCATGCGGATGAGGGCTACCAGTCGTTCCACCAGTTCGGCATTGGTGTGTGCGCGCTTGCCAGGTGCATAGTAGAAGCTGTCCTCGAAGCCCACGCGGACTGCCGAGGCCCCCATGCCTATGGCGCAGGCCAGCATGGTGAAGTCTTTCATCGAGTCGTGGGTGATGCCCCACGAGCATCCTGGTTCCATGAGCGTGCAGAGCATGGCCAGGTTGCGTCCTGTGGCCGAGAGGTTGCTGGAGTTGCCAGGGCCCACGCAGAAGTTGTAATGAAGCGGACGGTGCAGCACACCCTCGTCGGCCAGTCGGGTGGCGCACTCCACATGGCTCAGGTCGAAGAGCTCCATTTCTGGCACGGTGTTCGTCTCGTCGAGTCGCTTGGCCCAGTAGCGCAGGTCGGGCATGGTGTTGATGTACACCGTCTCGCCGAAGTTGACGCTGCCCATGTTCAGCGAGGCCACCTCCACTTCAGGCACGTCCAACGACACGCATCGCTCGGCCAGCGTGAGTGTCGACAGGCCACCGGTGGAGCCCTGTACTATCATGTCCGTCTGGCGGCGTATGAGTCTGATGGTGTCTCTGAATACGTCCAGCTCGAACGTCGGGTTTCCCTGCAGGTCGCGTGTGTGCAGGTGCACCTCGCAGGCACCGGCCTTATAGCAGTTGATGGTGTCCTCGGCTATCTCCTCTGGGGTCAGCGGGTTCTTACATTCGGCAGGTATCTCCTTGCCTACGTGGCATACTGGTGCCACGGTCACGATAATCTTTCTCATTTTTTCTTTATGTTTATATTTCCCTTATATTGTATGGCCAGCATGGTCAGGTCGTCGCTCTGTTCGGCATCGCCCACAAAGTCGTGCACGGCCGCCACCATGCGTTCTATCAGTGCCACGGGGGTGTGCTGCTGCTCGCTGAGGGCCTCATTACACACCTTGTCCACCCGTTCCTCGCCCATCTGCTCGTGGCTGGCATTCTCAGCCTCGTTCAGTCCGTCGGTATAGAGGAAAATGGTAGTCTTCTCGTCGATGGTCTCCTTCTGCAGTGTAAACTGCCAGCCTTTCTCTACGCCCACGGGCAGGTTGGGGTCGCAGGGCAGTATGCCCACCTTGCGTCCCAGCAGCATTGGTGCCTCGTGGCCTGCATTGCAGTAGAGCAGCAGCCCCGTCTGCAGGTTGAGCACGCCCACAAAGACGGTCACAAACATGTTGTTGTCGTTGTTCTCGGTCAGTATGTCGTTCATCGAGCGCACGATGTGGTGCGGCTCTTTCTGCTGTTCGGCCACGTTGCGGAACAGCGAGCGCGTGACGGCCATGACCAGGGCTGCCGGCACGCCCTTTCCTGACACGTCGCCGATACAGAAGTAGAGGTGCTCGTCGCGGATGTAGAAGTCGAACAGGTCGCCGCCGACGGCCTTTGCCGGTGTCAGCGTGCCATAGATGTCCACGTCGTGACGTTCAGGGAATGCGGGAAACGTCTTGGGCAGCATCGACATCTGGATGTCGTGGGCCACTCTCAGCTCGCTGTCTATGGCCACCTTCTCGGCCGTGGTTATCTTCAGCTCGTCGATGTAGAGGGTCAGCGACTCCTGCATCTTCTCAAACGAGTCGCGCAGCATGCCTATCTCGTCCTTGTGCTTGATGGTGGGTAGTGGCGTGTTGAAATTACCTTTGGCCACCTCGTCGGCCGACATGGCCAGCTGTGTCAGCGGCTTGGCCGTGCGGCGTATCAGCCGTCGGCTGACCAGAAACAGCACCAGCGTCAGCACCACGATGAGCACCGACATCACTAAGGCCAGTGCGTAGCCCATAATCTTGATGCTCAGCGTGGGCACCAGCATGCCGAGCGACCAGTTGACGTGTTTTATCGGCTGGTAGAGCACCGTGAACTCCTTGTCGTTTATCGTCACGAGCGATTCTTCGTAGTCCTCCTTATTCTCCTTGCCGGCCAGCATGTCTCTGACTATGCGGTCGTCTACCGTGTCTGGCGTGGCGCTCGCAAAGTCGGCTATGTTGGCGCGGCCTATCATCGTAGAGTCACTGTGTATGAGGTAAGTGCCGCGATGGTTGACGATGAACGTGTGGCTGAGCACCTTCATGGGGCTCTTTCCCGTGGTGTCCCTGGCCGCCTTTTCCTGTCGCCGCCTTATCTCGTCGTCCGAGTAGCCCCACATCTTCTGCATGACGCTGATGTCCTCCTTGTACAGTCGGTGGCTCAGCCAGTTGAGCGACAGGTCGGCACTCAGCACGGCCACCGTCCGGCCCTGTGCGTCGCGTATGGGCTGCAGGAAGGCCACCAGCACGGCCGTCGTGTCCTTGGCGTCCATAAACGGCTCCGACCAGTAGCCCTTGTCAGCCTTCAGTGCCTCGGCAAACCATTTCTCCTTGGTGTAGTCGCGGCCCTGCCCCTGAGTGGGCCGCAACTCGGCATTCGTGCTGTCTGTGCGCACGGCCGTCGGCTGGTAGAGTCGTCCCTTGGCGGGGTAGTAATCGGCAATGAAGGCCATGCTGCAGCTGCGCATGTAGGGGTTCAGCCGCACCATCCGCACCATCCGCTCGGCTATCTTGTCAGGGCTGTCCAGACTGGCCTCTATGTCGTCCACGTTGTTCTGCGTGGCTACATAGATGTCTGAGAGCATCCTCCTTACCATTTGGTTCGAGCACTCCAGCGACTGCCGGTATTTCTCTGTCGCCTCCATGTCCAGCACTATCATGGCCATAGAGATAATGGCAAACGACATGATGCCCAACGTCACCAGGGTGGCCATCACGATGCGCCATGTCAGTCGGCCGGCAAAGCTCTTTAACTTCTTTTTCTTGCTCATTTCCTTTTCGTTGTCGTCTTTGATTCGCCAAAGGTACAAATATTTGTGCGAACCTCCAAATTTATTTTACTTTTTTCGCTTCGGGGTGGTGAGGTGGCGCCAGTTGCTGATGTCTCTGCGCCAGCAGCAAGGCTGCGTGAACAGGCTCGGCCGGAGGCCGCCATTCTTCATTCTTGATAGTGTAAAGGCGGAAGCAAATTCTTCATTCTTCATTCTTCATTCTTCATTTTCAATGACAATGCAAAGGTACGAAAAATGTCCCATATGGACAAGCCCTTCCCTGATTTGTTTCAGAATTGTTTGAAATGTTAATCACCGCCAACTGAATCTTGTTTACTGCCATAGTTTGTAAAGTTTTTTAATGGTTAAAGTTTAATGTTGTTTGCTTAATGATTAATGTTTCACGCTGCAAAGGTACGTAAATAATTTTTACCAACCAAATGTTTTGTAAACTTTTTTCGTAAAATTTTTAAAGTGCAATGTTCAATGTTCAATGGTCAATAGTGAAAGTTCAAAGTTCAAAGTTCAAAGGTAAATGAAGCCTCAAGCAAGGCAGCGGGTAAACCTCGGTCTTCCCGTTATGAAGCTGGAGGTTTCCTTCGGTGCAACTACCCGTTTTCAGTAGGGGCATACTACCTTAAAATAATTACAATATAGCATGTCGTATAG
>Ga0310691_10000811_pt1 | contig 53807 bp, 55 predicted proteins | sample 176DNAGHGlowgp2_FD_203887 | JGI IMG/M metagenome (GOLD analysis project Ga0310691, IMG submission 203887) | Sheep rumen microbial communities from Palmerston North, Manawatu-Wanganui, New Zealand - 1766 DNA GHGlow gp2 (v2) (version 2) | ecosystem: Host-associated > Mammals > Digestive system >... | reverse complement strand
TGTTTATGGTTTTTATATTCACACCGGATACAAGAGTGTCCTGTTTTCCCGAGTCTTGTTCATCAACATACTCTCTTGTTGCATATCCAATGTCGTCGTTGAAATCGCTTAGTTTCGTAGGCTTGTTCAGTATTCTTGAAACACCGGAAGACGAATCCCAATCTGAATTGACTTGTGGCGCAGGTATAGCCGGCTTGTTTTTAATTTGGGCAGGGCCTGATGTTGCCTCCCAATCAGCATTCACTTGACTCGGAACATCATTAATTGTTATAAAGCCGGAATCATTATCCAAATCGTTTGTTTTAGTAGGCACTGTTATATTTACGGTTGTGTTAGCCGATTGGTTTGCGCTGAACGTTCCTATCTGCACATTGTTCCTGTTAATGGTCATGGTACCGTTGTTTGCAGCCGGAGGTATGGTTGGTTTTTCGTTAAGGTCGTTATATGAACCTGTTTTTGAAACCTTATGCAAGTTAACTGTACCGGTTATTGCTTCCTGAGGGATTACCGGCAGACTATTTGTGTTATCAGTATTTAGTTTTGGCTTGTTCAGGATATAAGCCGGTTCAGTACTATCCACCTCATTCCAGTCGGACTGTTGTGAATTTGTTCTCAGATCGCTTATTTTTAACTGTGTCGTAGCCAAAGTATTCCCATCGCCAATCACAACAACCCTTCCTTCAATATCCTGTCCGTCACATACCTTATCGTACTTGTTTAAGAGTTGGTCTTTTACAAACTCTTCAACCTCGTTGAAACTATGCCCGTCCCAGGATTCGTCCATATTTTTAATGGATGTGTATATATTTTCGTTCATAATAAGTGTAATTTTTTTTTATAATTAATAAATATACAGGCAAAAAACGCGCTTATGAATATCAGTCTCAGTTTATATCATTTTTATCATTTATACATCCATATATAGTCATCGTACCACACATACTCATTTCGCCATACTGTCGGATTAAAATCTTCGATAACCAAACTGTTGCCAAAATGAAAGGCACCATTAATGACGGTTTTGTTGTGGTATAGATATCTTAGATAGACTTTCCGTCCTATTGTCTCTATATATATTGTATCTTTCGAGTCTTCTGCGGTTTTCACGTGAATACCAATCTCCCCGTTGTCAAGTTTTTCAAGCTTAACATTTAACATAATACAATTTAAAGACGGGTTTATTATGTTTTTCGGAAGCATAACCTCATTGGCAAACACAGTTCCGTATAGCTGTGAAGAAATTCCGAAAAGTTTCAGGGTTTCAATTCCGAATGAACATGTACCGTTTGATACAATACCGTTTAAATTACATGTACTTTCAGAAAGCATGTCTATTTGTAGAGTGTTGTTGTCTTTGCTGCCAGAAAGAGCCCAAAACCTTTGGGTGAAATCGCACGATGACGCGCCATATTCATGTATCATCTGTTCAAGCTGATAAAAGTTCCCGTCAACCTCATCTATTGTAAGGCCGCAATGTTTGGTTATATCACCAGGGTATTCAGATTCTAAGTTATAATATATCATTTTACTAATAGTATTTTCTTAAAGATAAATATTTATTTTTTTTATATTAAACCGTTTAAAAACGTAATATAGTTTTGATTCAGATTATTGTAGTTTATCGAACACTCGTAAAACTTGAATGATTTGATGTATCCTTCAAACGTGCCTCCAAACTCCTTTTCCAACGGATATATATGGTCTGGCAATTTGGTGTATTCATTATATACAACATCCGACAAACCCTGTGTTCCACCTCCTACGGATATGTTATAAGGTACCCCTTCTTGCTTGTCGCTCGTATCGTCCAACTCTTTGAAATTAAACAATTGGAGTTCTTTTGACACAAGCCTTAGTTTCCCGTTCACATATATCATAAGCCTCATTTTATTGGAATGATGTAGTTTATTTACCCTGACGTGTATATTCGCCCATTTTCCATACGGAGCGTTTCCCGGTTTAGTGAATTCAGACTCTATATTATACGAACATTCGCCATTATCTGTATTGCATACAAAATATTTATAGCCAACCGATCCATCAGGCTTTATCTGCAAAGCGAAAGCATTCCTATACAGATCTTTATAAACGTCATATTTATTTCCATTTTCATCAATGTATTTACCATAATCCCTGACAGTCAATCCATCACATGCACGACTAAATAAAGTAAAGTAATTAGCGTCGTTCTTTATATTCCTGTACTGTATTAAAGCATTGTCCCCATCCTCATACGTTTTAACAGTTACACCATCACAACTCCTATCAAAAAAAGCATACTTGTTGTCTGTTTCAATTTCAATGAAGTTTGTTTCATTAAGGGCGTGTTTCGAATTTGTTTCTTCTATATTGGCGGATTCCTCAACTCGTTCAACAACTTCCATGTAATTATCCTTGAAATAGTTAGCGCAAGCGCAATCAGTATTATTCAGATAATTGTCAGGGTAGTAAGCCGTCTGAGCACAATCATCAAGATCACACAAACATTCAACATGCTGAACATAATCAAGCATAGCATCGGGTCTATTTTGCTTAATCTCATCGAAAACACATCCTGTGTCGTAGTATTTCAACCATTTGTTTTCGGCTCTCGCACCCATATAAAAGAAAATTCCGGTGTTTTCAGGGTGTCTTGAATTAAGTGTGTAACATGCATTCCCGAAATTCATCGGTTTTAAGACAAAATCAAGACTCCACCCTTCATCACCAATCTTATTCGGTAAAACACTATACTCACAAGTATCACCTGCGGCATATATACCTTGGAAAAAGCCTCCATTAAGCCTTGCGCAACGCATCCCATCCTCATCGACCATCGACCACGAATAGTCAAAAATTTTATTGTTGCCACCTATCGGACGAAGCTTAAGTTTGCAATCGCCTTCGTTTATAACATATTTGCTGTTTTTTACTAACTCAACAAACTCTTCCGGTTTTATAGTGTCCCTGTCAAAAATCAGAAACCCATTGTCGGTTCCCGTAAAACCTATATTGTTTAATTCCAAACCATTAGATTTGCATTTTGAGTATACATATTCACCCAACGATTCCAAACCATCGTCTGTAACACACTCGTCAATAGTAGTGTCAATCATTGCAGCAAGGCAGCCTGTATAGTACCAATCGCCGAAACCCGACCACCCGCACTGATACAAATACAGGAAAAAATCCCAATAGTCTGACTTCACTGGAGTCAGATCAAACGGAAAATGATTATGGTTCCTTATATTGCCCATACGATATATTTATCAATATATAAATATTGAATGTTTGATATGCGAAAAATCATAAAACTGACAGAAGAACAATTCAGAAAATTGGAGGAAGAGAACTTTACTTCTATAATAGATTCATCTTCCGAAATACCTGAATACATACCGTCACAATCCACACCCGAAGGAAAAGTGAACGATGAAGAATTCGCTGAAATAGTCACAACAGACGATTTGGGTGACAAAATGTGCAAGAATTTCCCATGGGGATACAGGGGCAATCTTAGATATGCCATGCGAATGGTAGCTGAAAACAGTGACAAAAGCGGGGACGGTGTTCCTGACATGTTCAACCATCCCGACGCAAACGAACTGAACGACGGAAACGAAGCTGACGATCAGGAAATTATACCAATATCCATTGAAAAACATTTGGATAGATTGATACAATCCATAAATGACTCAAACTTACCCCCCAAAAAGAAAGTTTGTATTCTAAACAAACTGATAGACAAAGCCGACTTGAAAGGTCTTCCTCCGTCATATGCTACAGAAACATCAATGAAGATAAAATCAAAAAGACAATGGTAATACTACAAGAGGATAACAGGAAACTAAGGGGAAAGATGTTCTTCATACCTGACGGTGTAAAAAGGCATCTTAAAAAAACATTGTCCGACTATGAGAAAAAAGGTGGTGATGGAAACGCCGACGGTTATGACAGGCTGTCATTTTTATGCACACAGGAGAATATTTCAATGGAGGAATTGAAACGTCTCAAAAACTTCTTCGACAACTACAAAGGGACTGAAATGTCAGAAACCTACATACTCAACGGCGGAAGACCTATGGCCGATTGGGTGAACAGAATACTGAAAGTTGCAACCGACACGGTAAGAAACCAAAAGGAAGCCAACGAATTGACGGGGTTGAATAGCAAGGAAAAGAAAACAAATAATGAACCGAGAGTGAAAGACATAACCACAGACAAATTTCAAACCGAGAACCTATCAAACTCAATACACAAAAACAAGGCGATAAAAGAAGGGAAAATATTTGTCATGTCGGAAAGACAGGTTCTCCTACTTTCATAAAAAATAGCACAAAGACAACTATTTATATTAAATAATAGAATAAGAAAAAAAAGAAAAAATATAAACATTATGGTTTCATGTTTGGAAATTGTAAGCATAGACGCACGACACACACAGATAATACGTTCTGACTATCAGTCAACATCACCGTATATCAATATGACTGGTAATATGACCACAGTAAAAGACCTTTCGATGAAGGGCACTTTGGATGGCGGTCATACGCATTGGCTTCCTGATTGCACCGGTGCAATAAACACTTTCACCAAAATGAATTTCAACACGGCAGTTGAATCTAACCTTGGTAATATTGCCGACAATCAGGCAAGAAGAGAGTCGATGGTTAGAAGCATGTATAACGCTGAACATCCTTACGGTATAATTGACACGTCCGCAAATGTGCTTGAAGGACAATACGTAGTGAAATAATATACATTGGCAAAGAAATGTTCAACGGTCTGCTTGAGGAAATACTGAACGAGTCGGCGGTATCAATGGACGACATAAATTCAGCCATTGACAATCACGAAAAGTTGGTTGTGACCTATACACCCGTGACACCCGATAGAAAACATGCTGTAGGAGCAAGACTTATCGGGGTATTCGCTCATGGTCAAACACAGGCCTCAAATGACTGCATAAGGGTTTTTGAATACGCAGGCGATACCGCGTCGTTTGTGCCAGGATGGAAACTTCTAAGACTTGACCAAATAAAGTCATGGAAAAATACGGGGCAAAAAATATACGAGCCGCCGGCAGGTTTCAACCCAAACGGCGACAAGTCAATGTCATTGGTTTTCAAAGTCGCTAAATTCGATGACTCCTATGTTTCTACAAATGACAAGTTCATGACCGACACAGAAAAAGAACTCAAGAAACGCGGAATGAATCTGAGAAACCAATTGAATAACCCGATATACCTTTCAGACTTCCAAAAAAAAACAAACACGAACCAAAATTCGGACAACAACACCGAGCCACAGGCAGAACCGAATCAAAACATTCAACAAACACAAAAGCCTGAAAGGTACAAAGATGAGGTTGCAAGAATGTTCGCGCCGTTGAAGGACAAGATAGCAAACGCCAAAAAGATAGACTTGCAAAATCTAAACAAACCAAGAGAAGTTCACGATGAAAGACCTGAATACAAGAAAGAAGTTGACAATATGTTTGCTCCGCTGAAAGACAAAATAGGCAATGCACAGAAAATCGATTTGTCAAAAATAAATGACCCGAGGAAAAGGAATGCAACAACTCAAACATTACAGGAAAACATACACAGATTGGCTGAATGTAACGAAGTGTTCACAATTCGAGAACTAAGAACAATACTTTCAGAAAGCATGTGAACTACCCACGACTGAAGTCGCGAGTTTTCCCGGCGCTTTAATAAAAACTTGTTTTTTCGAGAACCCATTCATATATTTTTTATAAAAAGATTTTAAGAAACATGGCAAACGAGAATTACGAACAAACACTTGAACTTTTTAAAAAACTCCAACAGGGAGGTGCCACAGATGTATCAATACAAGAACAGACTAACAGAGCCCCTAAAGGAGTTACCGGTTCAATAGACAGTCTTGACGAAGCCGTATTCGGCAGATATATACAAACAGAAGACGATGAGGCAAGCAAAGGACAACGCCTTCTTATGGAAACCATGCGAGAATACGAGGAAGGAAATGTATCCGAGGAAACAATGGAACGTGTAAAACACAATGTGAAAAACCTCAAGATACCACAGGCTATCATAAGTTCGGTCATATCAAACCCGCTCATAGAAACAAAGATAGGGGGAGACGACATAGACGAATTCGTCGAGAAAAACCTCAAAAAAAACACGAACATAGAACTCTCAAACCGCATAGCAAAGAAACTTGAGGAAAAAGATAACAGAGTTCAAAAACCGCAATCTCAACCGCAGCAACAGAGAAACGATTCGCAACTTGCACAAATGATAGTCGAAGCTGTTGACAACGCGATAGACAGGAAACTAAGTCAAATCGGTGGTAAAATCAACCTAAACGAATCACAAAACAGAAACATACCGTCACTTAAAATGATTCAGGAAACAGACGGTAGCAAATTCCTACTCCTTGACAGTGACGACAATGTGTATGAATGTACGCTCACTTACAAAGGGAAAAACAAAAAAAGATAAGATATAAATTAAAAAAAATCAGCCATAAAATTGGTTGATTTTTTTTTCCTGAAGATAACAAATAATGTAGTATATTTGTGTTGAAAGAATTTTTTTAATACATAAAATAATATTGTAATATGTTAACACAGGAAAAAATCAACCAAAACTATCTGACGTTCATCAAGAAACTTGAAACATACGGATGCTACTCCGAAGAGATGATGAACGAAATCGGAGAAAAAGTGAAACACGCCTCATATTCAATGTCAGACGAATACGGCGGATGCTACGACGGCTCCCTTGTTGACGTGACGCTTTACACATTGTGCAGGATAGGTTATGAACTGAATGAAAAGGCATTTGGCAAGAACGGTGACGAAACAAAACCATTCTCGCATCCATTGTTGTCCGTCAATACAAACAAACTGATGAGAGTTTTGTTATTGACGAACATAGCAAAAGCGGTCATGTTCGAAGAAGAAACAGAACAATGGCGAATCAAGAAAGGACAAATGTACAAGTTTCATAATTTCGACACATCAATGAAACTTGGTGCAAGAACATTGTTCCTTTGCCAAAAATATGGAGTAAAACTTGAAGAGGACGAATACGAGGCAATAATGTCAATAGATGAGTCCGAGGACAATGGAGCAAGATTCAGGACACCATTATACACCATAGCCCATTGTGCAAGACTTTTCACTATGGTAGAACTCAGAAGGAAATGGCTTTCAGAAAACGCAACACAAAAAACAACAGTTGAAATTTAAGGAAATGGAAAAGAAAGTTTTAAAATTTGTTAATAAATCACCAAATCCGAAACCTTCTTACGCACATCCATATGACAGCGGGTTTGATTTGAGGTCTTGGATAGACGACACCTATAATGGAGCTGTATTTGATAAAGAAAAGGTAACATGGTATATCACAATTCATCCCGGTGAAATAAAACTCATAGAAACAGGTTTGTATTTTGACATACCAAACGATTGCGAGATACAAATAAGACCAAGAAGCGGTTACTCACTAAAAGTGGGTCTGACCATAAACAACTCACCCGCAACGATAGATTCCCCGTACATAGGCTCAATAGGTTTAATATGCCTTAATCCTACAAACGAACCCATAAAAGTATACAACAACGACAAAATAGCACAAGGTGTTCTTTGCCCTGTTTACAACGAAAGTATGGTAACTCTTGAAGAAGTTTCCAAAATCAAAAAGGAAACCGAAAGAGGTTCCGACGGATACGGTAGTTCCGGAATGTGATATCAACAAACGCCTATCAATATAACTGACTTTTTTGAAAAACTACAGCTGATTTGTTTTGGCTGTAGTTTTTTTTGTTTGTTTTTTTCCGCTAAATATCTTACATTTGATTATCAATTAGGTTGGTATGTTTGAAAAGATAAAAAATATATTCAGAAGCATTGGGATATTCTTTGCGTTCGGAATGAAAGCTGCCGATGAACAGATACTGCACAGCGGAACGTTTTCAGACGACACAAATTCAGGTATACATCAGGAACAGAACGAACACGGGGTGGCACATCATCTGTTGAAAGGGGAAGTGACGCAGGAAGTTCAGGAGTTGGCATACAGGACAGTGCTTGTTGACAGGGAATCCCAATCATATGAGGTATATTCCCCAATGAAGGCAGTAAAGACCCCGAAGAAATTGGAAACAACAAAAGCCATAATTTTCAATGAGGAAAATTATGAGGTTCTTTTGATACAAGAAAATCATCCAATAGGAGACAACGTTTTGGAAGCCCTAAATAAAATTAAAGAGGAGGATATGGAACCCGGTAAAAATACGTTTGATATCGGGAAGATACCTCCCGAACATAGGTTCACAATAACGGTTGGAAGGAGTGGTTTGTTCAGGCCGAGGTATATCTTAGAGGAATACACAAAAAAAATAGTATGTCTTGTAGAAAACAAGGAAGAAAACAAGTACATATTGGACTTCTACGTCTCGAAATACCCCGATGACAAAAAATACAAGACGAAGGGGTTTGTCAGGGAGATAGAACGCATAATGAAAGATGGCAGAGGAAGTGATGTTACCGAAATAAGAACGGTTGATTTCATAACAAGCCATTCATATAAATTTTTCGACGGGATACTTTTCAAATTCACAAACCTGAAATTCAATAGCGTACATGAATTTGACGGAAACTATGTCATAAGGTATAACGCTGAGGTTCTTGACAACGGGCAAGATTTCTTCGACGGAATGTATTCCGAGACAATGGCCAAGAAATACGAGACAAAGGCACCCAAAGATTGTGTTATATCAATAGACCCCAACGCAAAGGCGGATATAAGGAAATATACATGTTCCGTATGCGGAAAAGAGGTTTTCTATGACGCTTCTGAAATGGACAATAAAGCGGCTTCGCTTGAAAACGAGGAAAACGGAAGCGAAGTGACTGAATTTATGGACATGGAGACGTCTGAACAGACTTTCGGGAAAATGATGTGCAAGGAGTGTATGTTGAAACATCAGGAAGAACTGATGAAAAAACTGATTGAAGAAAAATAAAAGAAAAAAAAAATAAGATAACATGGGATTACTTGACGATTACCAAAAACAGCTTGAAGAAGATAGGCTTAACGAGAACTACAACCTTGAGAACGCAGACCCGATGACAGACGAGGAATATGAAGCATACAAAAACGAGGTCGATTCAATAAGGGAACAGATGCGTGAACAAGAGTTGCTAAAGAGCACAAGAGTGGAAAACAAAAGCTACCCTAACAGCGAAATAGGTGTAAAACAAGAAGTTCAATACAACGAGCATGTATATACGACGGAGGAATTGAACGTTGTTGAGAATGAACTAAGCGAAGTCGGCTTGAAGCTGTCGTTAAGAACTGCAAAATGCCCGTTTTGTGGCGCAGACATAATTTCAAAAGCCCCTACAATGGTCAACCCGTTCACTTTTGAAACACGTACGCCTTATACTTGTGAGAATTGTGGCGCAAAGTTCATGACAGACAGGGCGTATCCTCAAGTTCTTGTTACAGATGAAAATAATAACGAAATAAAAGTTTTCTTCAATTAACAATGGTAAGAATAGGAATAGACATAAATGATGTCATACGTGACTACACGGGTCAGTTTATAAAATGTTATAAGAAAATGATTGACCCTAAATTCGAAAAGGAACTTTCGGATATCGAGTCTTTTGATTTTGTTGAGGAATTTAATTTCGGGAGCGAAAGCGAATATCAGGATTTTAAGTATACGGATGCTGCATTTGAGATTCATGCAAGGGCCGAAATGAAAGATAACAAACTTTATGGTGCATTAACTGATTGGGTTGACAATGTATTGAAATCCCTTGATACAGATGAAGATCCGGAGGTTTTTTACTTCAGCCCGTTTGAGTTGGGTTTGACAATACCGTCAACACTTTCATTTTTGGCATCACACGGCCTCAGGGTTAGGGAATATTATTTTCCTGTCAACTCTATGGAAATGTATGACAAATGTGACATCATGATTACGGCAAACCCGAATTTAATTTCAAAATGTCCTGAAGGTAAAAAGGTTTTCAAAATAAACGCTCCGTACAACAAAGATGTTGAATCTGACTTTTCATTCGATAGCCTCTATGATGTGATAAAGGATCCGGAAGAGAAAATAATAAAGGAAATTGAAAAAATAGAAAATGACACAAAGTAACATGGTTGAGTTTGAAGGCAAGGTGTACATGATAGACGTTGACAAACTCATGAGGATGATTTCGGAAACACGGGAAATCGTCAAGGACAAGTCGAAAGTCGAAACATGGGGATATGCGACAGACAAGGAAGGTGACGAACCCGAGTTAAGGGTTATACAAAAGGAAATCACGGAAAACACGTCTAATGCAGGAGAAACATTCGGCAACATAAGATATGATTTCATGAAAAACTTGTTGAATCTTGTTGTCAGCCCGATTTCCGATGAAACCGGAAACATATTGAGAATAAACTCATTTGAAGACATGTATTTCGGCCAAGTTCTTGCATTCAACACATTAATCAACGAGGGAATAATAATTGAAGTTACAGAAGATTAAACATATGGCAGAAAAAAAGGAAAACAAGGCAAAAACAGCCATTCAAAGAATGGATGAAACCATAGATGGTTTGAAAAACAAGGATTTCAAAATATTCTTCTTTGTTGTGGATTCAAAAAATGTGCCGAACGGCAGTATGAATTATATATACCGTATGGCCAAAACGTTGAAAACATTAGGCTATAATGTTGAAATGTGCTATCAGCTCGACGATGCATATAGTCCGGGAGAATTAGCTGAAATAGAACAGAAAGGCTCTGTTCCGGACGATATGAAAAGATTCGTTGGCGTTGGAAAATGGATGGGTGAGGAATATGCGGAACTCCCCCATATAAACATACAAAAGGAAGAATGGAAAATCGGTCCGTCCGACTTCCTCTTCATACCCGAAGTCTTCTCTTCAATAATGTATGAGACATTCAAACAACATGTTTCATGCAAAAGATATGTCATACTCCAAAACTACGGCTATGTGACAGAATTCATTCCTTTCGGACACCAATGGATTACTTACGGGATAGACCATGTTGTGACAAACACAAAGGCAAACGCCGAATTGATAAACGACGTGTTTCCCTACACGAAAAATCATACCACTATACTGCCGCCTTACATAGATGGTTATTATAGAAAACCGGTGAAGGCAAAAGATTTGGTTGTGAACATTGTATCCAAGAACAAGGATGACATCAACAGAATAATGAAGCCCTTCTATTGGAAATACCCTGTATATCAGTTTGTTTCATTTGCTGATTTAAGAGGCTTTCCTGAAAAGGAGTTTGCTGAAAGGTTGAAGAAAGGTTGTGTAACAGTATGGATTGATGAAGACACGCCTTTCGGTTATTCAGGTATTGAATCAATAAAATGCGGCAACATTGTCATTGGAAAAATTCCGAAGATAATTCCTGAATGGATGAACGACACGAACGGAGTTTGGTTCTCAGATATAAACGATGTGCCGGAAATTTTGTCAAAGGTTGTCGCAACCCTCATTGAGGACGAAATTCCTGAAGAAATGGAGAAATCTATGGAGGAAACCTCAAAATTATATTCATATGAAGAGTATGAGAAAAACCTTTCGGAATTTATGCAAGGTGCTGTTGAAGAAAGGATAAAGGAAATAGAAGTGCTCAAGGCAACCGCCGAAGCCGAAGAAAATAACGAAGAAACAGACAAGGAGGAATAAACTATGGAAGCCATCACAATTATTATACCAATATTGGATAAGGACATTGCGTCAGAGAACCTTACAAAAGCCGTCAACAGTGTAATTGAATGCCAAAAACATTATACGGAAGGAAAACTTAAGGTTTTGATTGTAACCGATGGTAATGAGAATGGTTCTGATTATAAAGATTTTGGTGACATAGAATACGAGTATATCACGAACGACACCGGAAAATATGATTTCTGTTCACAAATAAACTTCGCGGTTGACCATATTGACACGGAATACTTCTCAATACTTGAATTTGACGACGAATACAAGCCGAAATGGTTCAAATTCGCAAGCCAATACTATTTCGGAAACGAAGATGTTTCCATATTTGTTCCAATCAATATTGTCACGGATATAAACGGTTCACATTGGCAATATGCAAACGAAATCGCACTGGCCAGCTCGGCAACAGACCAATTGGGATTTATCGACAGGGAGATGCTTGACATGTGGACATCATTCAATCTTACAGGGGCCATATTCAACACTTCTGATTTCATAAAAGTCGGCAAGTATAAACCTTCCATAAAACTTGCGTTCAACTATGAACTTATGTTAAGAATGGTTGAAAAAGGCCTAAAGATATATGTTGTGCCTAAAGAAGGTTACGTTCATATAATCGGAAGGGAAGGAAGTTTGATGGAAGAGTACAGGAAAGAGATACCTGCCGAAGAAATGAAACTGTGGTTCGACCTTGCAAAACGCGAATGTTCATATGAAAACGACAGAGGAAAAGGTGTTACAATCGGTAAAAAAATAAGTCTATCATAATCATGGTGCCCAAAAAATGGAGGTCATTGAAGATAAAGACAAGATAGAAGAACCGAAACAGCCAAAGAAAAGGGGCAGAAAACCCGGTACCACCAACAAAAACTATTTCGGCGAGGAGGAAGAGCAGGCGTTCCAAGAATACCTGCTCGCCTCAGACCAACTTACAAGGGACATAATATTCGAGAAAAAACTAAAACTACCGTTCACCAAAATGGTTGAGTCCATAATACGCCGATACAACCTCTTTACGCCGTTTGAGGACTTCGAGGATACTTTTAACGACGCAATGTCGTTTATGGCTACAAAAGCCGGTAATTTCAAACCGGGCAAAGGCAAGAAAGCGTATTCCTATTGTGGCACGGTTTGTAAAAACTACCTCATAAACAAAAGGCTGACAACAATGAAGCGGGACAACCGTTTTGTTTCATATGATGTTCTGTACACTGACACAAATCCCGACAACAGAGAGAACGAAGAATCAGGAACCGTACAAGACTCGTTCAACACAGGTCTCATAAAACGTGTGATAAACGACATAAACGATACCATTGACGAAGGGATTTGGGATGATGGAAGCGAAATGACCGAACAGGAAAAAAAGGTCGGCATCAGTCTTGTTGAAATATTGGAAAATTGGGAACATGTATTTCAAATAGGTGACACACAGAAGTTTAACAAGACAAGTGTATTGTACTTCATAAGAGAAAACACCATGCTTTCGGCAAAGGAAGTTAAAGACGCCCTGAAGAAATACAAGCTTGGTTATTTTGCAATAAAAGACAAATACATAGAGAATTTTTAGAAAAAAACTATTTATCCATTATGGACAAGACAAACAAGATAAAACCGAAATACAAGCTTACTCTGAATGATGCCAACAATTTACAGGACCTCATGCAGGAGCTTTATGACGAATCGACAAAAAACATCAACGAGATACAGAACGAGATTAACAAACTCTCTCAATCCACACAGCTCAACGACGAGATGATGGACGCCAAGACAAAATATGCCAAAGCGATGAACGATTTTTCCTCAAACAAAAACAAGGCGCTCACACTTAAACTTGACATTGCCAAATTAATGGCTGAGATAATCAAATTCAACGGCAATATGAAGAAAGTGACGGACGAAATGGAAGGGGTTCCGGAAGATTGGGGTGAATTCGTTGGTGCATTGAACGAAAAGGCGATTGAAAAAGAGTCAGGAAAGAAAACAGAAATATACAAAGTGCGTTAACAATATATCATGGCCAAAAACAGCAAAGCTAAAAAAGTGATGGATGAAGCGCTTGGTGCCATAAGCGCCGCGCAGACCATATTGGAGAAATTGCCGGACCTTTCCGACATAAACTTCGACATGTCTATTGACGTTGACCCGATATCGTTCATCATGGAAGCCCTTTACCGTACCGTAGGTTACGACAAGGTCATAGAGTTTGTGGCCAAAATGTTGACATTCTCAATACCTGTGATAGAACAGGCTGTAAAAGCCTATATGATATTACAGCTTAAAAACCTGTTCACTTGTACCGTAAATCCATTCATATCATACGACCTTATAAAATACGGAGTAACGTTCGGACTTAAGGAAATAGATATTATAAACATGCTATACTACTGCCCTTTGGACAAAACAATGAGCAGGACAAAAAGAACAGGAAAATATTATTACTTCGGCTGCGAAGATTTCAAATTTCCCGACGAGCTTGAAAGCGCAAAGGATTTCAATGCATTTCTTTGGTATATGAAGAACCGTACAATCGACGGAAGATGTGTGTGGTATGGATACAAAAAACAAGCCGAAAACGCAGGAAAACCGACTGTAATACAAAAACAAAAGAAAAAAGACGGCATAATAACGTTAGAGTATGCAGCAAAAAGCGGGAATTTGCGGGATTCCATGGGTTCCCCAATGTACTCTCAAACGCCTTACGACAACTGTTTGCATGTTTTCCTTGGAAACGCAAAACCGTTAACCGACGATGATGTTGAAACCATGAAGGGAAGAATGGCCTCCATACAGGAAGAACAATCGAAATTCATGGAGTTGAGAGACAAGGCTTGGACCGTGAAAAACAAGATAGAAGAAAAATTATCTGAAACGGAGTTTTCCCTGCAAGCCGACGGAGTGTACCAAAGAAACATTCTCGAATGCTATTCCGAATACATGGACAACATAATCGGCTCAATAGACAATGACAGGCCTCTTTCAGAATCAACAGAGCAGCTTTTGAGCCTTGGGGTTATAAAATTCGACCAACCTAATTCCATTTATACGATGGAAATCCCGACAGGCGACATCATCACGATAGATGCACATACATACAATGGAACAAACGGCTCACTTGTAGAAGAAAAGAAAGGCTTGGCTGATAACGTTGCGTCACATCAGGGAGGAAACACATATCTTGATGTAAAAGACAACTATTACTACCACAAGACATTGTTCCAATTCAACGCAGACTACATATATTCTCTTAAACTATTTGACAGCAAAACACTTGCCGCAAGGTTGCTTGAAGCGTTGACCGGTTGCTTTAATGTGGGCCTCGACCTTTCGGTTGAAGAAAGGGTGGTCCAAGCGGAAGTTGACAAAATAGTGTATGACATAGTTGAAAGCGACGATGCGGTAATAACGGATTGCTTCTTCTCTTTCACGAACGACGAATACAACGGCATGCTTGAAAGAACAGAACTACAGAGGTTAGGGCTTTACGTTTCTCCTGACGGAGCTGTAGGCGGTATGATAGACCCAGAAACCGTTATGAGCGCGATAAACGGATTGGCGCCAAACGCCACACAGGAAGAAATAAAAACAGCCATAGAAACAAGCTTGTTCGAACTCACAAAAACCATAACGCCTGAATACAACGGAGAACGCGAAATAGGTCTAAATTACAACCTTCGTGCAAATATGATAGACAATCTTCTTCAATCACTTGCAAATGTTATAGTAATGTCGGTACTTACGCCAAAAGTCTATCTTCTTATGGCTGTGAACTTAAAGATATTAGGTCACGAACCAAGTTTTGACCTAATGGGGTTCATAGACCATTTCAGACAACTTATTGTCGGTATCATACGCACAATACGCGACAACATAATGCAGATGTTCAAAGATTGGCTGATGGAAATAATAGGCGATTTGGCAAAAAGAATAGGAGCCAAGCTTGTACTTGAACAAATACAATACTACCAAATACTCCTTAAGAAATGCATAGACTGCTTCAAATTCAAACGTAATCTTATTGGATGGAACATGGCTGACGTCGGTGCTGACATTTACGATTTGGAAAATAACGAACCTGTTAATGAAGAGTGTTAATCATGGGGTGGATAGACAATATAGGAAAAGCCATAACAACAGTGTTGGAAAAAGTTAGGCCTCCCGTGGCCCCTATACCACCAATACTGTTACTTTGCGAAATAATGAACAGGCCCGGTTTATCTGCGATAGCCCTCGCATCGGCAGTTATAGCGAGAATGACGGCAGAAGGCTTCCCAACAGGTGTCAATGAGGACGGTTCCGAAAACATGGGCAACAAATTTGTGTTGATACTATGTGAGGAACTCATAAAAGAAATACAAACAAACGCTGTTGTCGAAACTTCCATACCACCCGGTGCAATATCTTCATCGGGTACGGGAGCAAATATGGGCGGCCCAGTTTCAATAAGTGCATATAACGATAAAATAGCAGCTGTTAAAGGTTTGATACGATGAATTGGATACAAAATATAGGACAAGCTATAACGACAGTGTTGGCAAAAGCAAGAGCACCAATACAATCAATACCCCCGATATTACTGTTATGCGAAATATTGGAAAGACCCGGTATGTCAGCCATAACACTTGCCGCTTCTACAATAACAAGGCTGCAATCGGCAGGGATTCCGACTGAGGTAAATCCTTGCGGAATGGAAAATATGAACAATAAATTCGTTAAGATATTCGCCGAGGAGTTTGTGAAACACATCAAAACATACGCAAAAGTTGAATCTGTCATGGGAATAGGCGACATGTCGTTCATAGGGCAGGGAGGAAACGGAGGAGGACCGATAATCATGCCTATGTACAATACAAATAACGGACAAATAAATGGACTTGTGCAATGATTGAGAACTTGGATGTAGCAACAAAAAAAGAAATAGAAAACGAACTTCTTGAAATAGAAAACGAGTTCAACACTAAAAGAACGGACCTTCAGGATATTACAGAAGAGTTCAAGTCGCTTGTATCATCCATTCAGAACAAAATGAAAGAATTGTCTGATAGATACGAAACACTTAAAAAAGAATTAGAAAAACGAGAAACGGAAAACAAAGACTGATATGGTAGGATTAAACGAAAACCTTTTGAATCTAACAAACTTCGCATTGTGTGACGTACTCAGTGTTGATGACGAAAGCGAAGGAAGGCGGATAAAAGTAAGAATACCGTCTTCATTGGACAGTGAGAAAACAATCGACGAACTCCCGTATTGTTTTCCGTTACTTCCGAAACTTATAGGTGTAAATCCAAAAGTCGGGGAGAAAGTATTCGTCTTTTTCCAAAGTCCCAACAGTAAAGAATCCTTCAGATTGTTTGTAGGACCGATTATAATGCAGGACTACATGACAAACTATGCGCCCGGCTCGACAACATCAATAACAAGGGCGAAGATAACAGGTAGGGAAAAAACCACTTTAATGACGCCGAATCTCCTTTCAAAAAAAGGAATGGGCCCGTTCGAAGCACCGTCAAGAAATTCAAAGAATGAAGGAAGCATACCGAAACGCGAAGATATTGTCATAAAAGGACGCGCCAATACCGATATCGTATTGAAAGACTCCGAGACACAAATAAGATGCGGTTTTATAAAATCGCCTTATGATACTGATATAAAGTCAAAGTTAAACTACAATCCTGTTGACCAAGCTTATATACAACTGAAATACAAAAAGTCAAAAGACGACAAAGAAAACGAGTTCAACAGTTCCATAAACATTGTTGCGGACAGGATAAATCTTCTTTCATATGATTCCGGTTCATATATAGATAATTTGGGTGAGAAAGACTTGGTTGGAGATAAACAAATGGAAATGATATTTCAACGTGCACACGCCCTTCCATATGGTGACGAACTTGTTGCATTCCTCAAGGAATTTGTAAGGGTTTTCAAAGAACATACCCACCCGTATTACCAAATGCCCCCATGCCTCAAGTCTTCAGACAACGACTCAATATCGGTGAACCTTGATGATATGCTTTCAAAATCAATACGAATAAACTAACTTACCTATTTATTGTTATATATTAACAAATAGACTTATGTTAGTAACCCATACATTTTTAGACAAATCAAACACCATTATCGAAGGTAGTCTTGCAAATACAGGCCTCAATCCTGTGATGTCCTTGTATTACGGAAACATGTGGACAAGGATACTCATGCACTTTGACACAAGCAAACTTAAATCACTCGTACAAGACAAAACCTATCCGGATATAACAAAATTAAAACACGTCCTAAAATTATGGAACGTATCTGATATCGACTTACCAAGAATAAATTGCCCGTTCCCTGATTCAAAACGAAGAAACGCAAGGGAAAGAGCCACGTCATTCGAACTTATACTTTTCCTCATACCGCAATATTGGGAAGCCGGAAGGGGTTTTGACTACACTGACGAAAACCCGATAAACGGCAAGGCCTCATATTCCGAATACGGCTCAAACTGGTTCTACAGGACAACGGAACACAAATGGAGAAAACCTGGGATATACACACCTGAAGAACTCATAAACATGGCTGATGAAGATAATTCCGTTATAGTCGGAAGAAAACGTTTCGATTTCGGCAATGAACAGTTTGAAATGGATGTCACTGACATTGTGAACAAATTCATAGGCGGAACAGCAGCAAATTACGGTCTGTGCCTTGCATTCTCCCCTGAATTCGAAATGATGGTTGAAGATGTCTCACAATATGCAGGATTCTTCTCAAACAGGACGAATACGTTCTTCGAACCTTATCTTGAAACAACATACGACGAAACAATTAAGGACGACAGGGTGAACTTCTTCCTTAACAAAAAGAACAAACTCTTTTTCTATGCAAATGTAGGGGGTAAATCAGTCAATCTTGACGAAATGCCTACCTGTACAATAGACGGAACACCGATGACGGTCAAACAAGCCACAAAAGGTGCATACTATATAGACATAGAAATTGATACAGATGAAATGGAAGCCGATACCATGTTCTACGACACATGGGGAAATATAAAATACCAAGGAAAGAGTTATCCTGATGTGGAACTCCATACAACCGCAAAATCACCTGAAAACTACCTGACATTCGGCCTTCCGTTCGATACAGAGAAACTACCTAAATTCACACCGTCACTAAGCGGAATAAACGACAATGAGTATATAGAGCAGGGAAGTTTGAGGAAAATTAATGTGGACTGCAAAATAAACTACACCACCGATCAGATTTATCCTTTCGACCAATTGAAATACAGACTTTATGTGATAGAAGCAGACCGTCAGATAGATGTTATACCGTGGACGGACTGTGATTTCATGTACAATTCAGCCTGTTTCCATATAAACACGTCAGAACTTCTTCCGCATGAATATCATGTTGATATAAAGGTCACTTACGATATGGATGAAGCCGTTCATAAAAACCTCTTGACATTCAGCGTGATAAACAACGGAAGACAACCGGAATAATAGAAGAAAAAATAATGATGGATGATAAAAATTAACAAAGAAAAAATATTTGAATTTATAAAAAAATATTGGAAATACCTTGCATTGGCCGCCGCCCTGATTCTTCTTATGATATGCATAAGGCAATGCAACAGAGCAAGTGAGTACAAAAAAGAAATAGCCCGTCTTGAGAACAACATTCTTGCAATCGACGACACGCTGAAAAACTACAAGAACGGGAAATACAACATGGCAGAAATGCGTGCTATGCAACTGAGAATAAACGAACTTGCAGACTCACTGAAACTCGAAAGAAACAAAAAACCTGTCACAATAATAAAATATGTGGCCACAACATCCGACAGTATAATAACAGAGGTTGTGATACACCATGACACCATATACGTTGAAAAACCATGGTCTGACTACGGATATATAACAGCAAGCGACACCTCTATATTCGGAAATTCAAATAGGATTGTAAACGTCGGAATACCATATCGTGTGAACTGTGAAACAGGTTTGTTGGAATCCAATGGTAACGCTGAAATAGGAATCTCACAGAACATATGGCTTGAAAGCATTTTATACAGGGACAAGAAAGGGCAGACATACGTACAACTTAAAACAGACTACCCGTCAGTGAAATTCAATGACGGAGGGGCAATACTCGTTACAGACAAGTCATACGACTACAAAAGCAGAAAACAGTTCGGACTCGGACTTGGAGTTCAAATAGGATACGGTGCAGCATTATCAAACCCGATAAGACTCTCACCGTATATAGGTGTAGGACTCAACCTCAATTGGAGCCCGAGATTCCTCCAATTCTAATAAAACAGGCTATTTATTGTTAATATAGTGAATATAAAATGGCAGCAAAAAAACATAGGACTGATTACGAGAAACATATCAAGGAATTGGCGGAATTCATGGACACCAACGGTTGTCCTCTCCGTCCGTTCCCGAAGATAAAGCTCAGCAACAAGAAACAAGACGGCCTTCTTATAAAAACAGGTTTCTACGACCCCGATAACAAAACAATCACAATTTTTGTGAACGACAGGCACATCAAGGACTGCTTGAGGTCGTTAGCGCACGAATTCATACATCACAACCAAAACCTTGAAGGAAGACTGGCAAACTATCACGGAGATACATTGGGACAGGACGAAGCATTGGATATGCTTGAATCTGAGGCATACAACAGAGGCAATATACTTTTCAGGAAATGGACTGAAACAAAGGCAAAGTCTGAACCAAAGGCAACCACATTCGGAAAACATATGAAAAAGAAAATAACCCTTTCCGAAGAATCAGACAATGGTATGAATATAATGAAGTCAATCCTAAGCGAATCCATAGAGGATTATCTCTGCGAAATGCAGAAAAGAATAAACAATTTCGACAGGGCTGAGAAATACCTTGACTTCAAAGATCCGGAAGATGACTTCTATTTTGTTCAGATAACAAAACGTTACAAAGACAATCCGCATGACAATAAAAGGGAAGGCAACTACAGGAACGGCTCATGGTATCTTAAAAGCTATAAAATAACGTCTCCACAGCAACTGCAACAACTCAAACCCGAAATAATAAGCATATGTGACAAAAACAACGCAAGGGCATATATGTGCATAAATTCACGTTCAAAAAAGGAGACTGAAGAACGTGTGAAATTCATCAAATCAATAAAACCATATGCAGACCACGTTGAAGACAGAGTCGCAGGCGAAGCAAAGGACGGAGAGAATTGGAAAGGTAAACGATTGAGACTCCTTATTGATATTGATACCAACGATAAGAGGATTTGGAAAGAAGTTCATGAAATATTAGACATGTGCAACATAAGCATAATGGATGAATATGAATCCTCAAGCGGTGGATTGCATATTGTTATACCAAACAAGGAAGAACCGAAATTCAATTATGCCAAATTCCTCTTTAGGAAATTCGATAGAGGCAGGAACATGGGCAGACAAGCCACAGTGCATCCAAACCCTGATGCCAAAATGATACTGTACGCCAATACAGAGACAAAAGGATATTAAAATTAATAATAAAAAAAAATATAAAAAAATGAAACCTTATAACATACAGACATTAAGTGTTGATATAAACGGGCAACAGGTTCCGGTACAATGTTTCACTATCCGTAAAGGGGATTATAACTATCAATACGCACAGGCCGAAATAAACGGCGAAAAGGTTGAAGGTGTGTCAAGGTTCACCAATAGAAATTGGGAGGAATACGACTACCAAAAAGCCATACAAAACCTAAAAAACAATATAGGTGAAAACATTGTCAATGAATCAAAATACGAAGGAATGGATGATTCTTGGAGTGACATTGCCGTTTATGCCGAAAACCAAAGGGAAATATATGACACACTTTGGAATCTCAAACTAGCCTTGCAGAAGAAAATGAAAAGAGGCGAAGAAATAAACATGGGCGTTTTGGCAAATTCATCGATAATGAGAAAAATTATGCAAAAAGCAATAAGGGAATTCAATGAATACAACAAAGAAAACAATTTACCTGTAATGAATCTTGACAATGAAGCCAAACAAGGTTTGAGACAATATTTCGCAGAGAAAATATTTGATTGGATAGAAGAAGAAAACATCAACAATATGAATGAATCAAAATTAAAAAGGATTATAAGACAATCAATAAACGAAGCCGTTAACGGCGGATGGGAAGTCGAAACAGACGAGGCTCAGGAAGCTTATAAGCTCGCCGTAAATGTACTCGGCAAAGAAACCATAGACGATGCGATAATACGTGCAATGGATGACACTCAATTGGCTGAAATACTTGCATACGTTTTCAGAATGTATGACTTCACCGAATGGGAAGAGTACAAAAACGAAACCCTTGAACCAAGGGAACCTTATACTGATTTCGGTGAAATGTACGAAAGTAAGGAATATGAAGACCATACACCCGAAATTTCCGAAATAGCAGAACAATGCGGTTATTGCATAACAGACTCATATGACAAGTGGAACGGTGTGGTGTATGTTCTTGACAAGGAAAAACCAAACGCATGCCCCGAAACCGAGCTTAAAGATAAAATACTCTCGTCAATAGGTGAAGTTGAGGCTAAATTCGGAAAAAGAACCTCCCCGCAAGCACCTGAAATGTCAAAGCTTCTGTTATACATAGAAACACCGTATCAAGAAAACGATATGTAATCCGTATTCGGTGCGAAAGCATAAAACAAAAAAAATCATATACAAAAAACAACTTAATGCCCGCAAAATTCAAGATAGCTCTGAATGACGAACAGAAACAGGCAAAAGAACTGATATTACAAAATACAATAACCGTTCTTCACGGTAAAGCCGGCTCAGGTAAAACACTTCTCGCATGTCAGATAGCCCTTGACGGATTGCTTAAAAAAGACTATAAAAAAATAGTCATAACAAGACCGACAGTCTCCAAAGAGGACATAGGTTTCCTCCCCGGTGACCTAAGGGAAAAGATGCAGCCATGGATATCACCCATAGTGACCAATTTCTATCTGCTTTACGAGAAATACAAAATAGACCAATGGCTTGCGGACGGGACAATTGAAATAGCACCCGTCTCATTCATGAGAGGTCTGACATTCCTCGACGCCTGCATAATTGTAGATGAAGCCCAAAACATAACGGACGAACAGATGGAAATGATAGTCACGAGAATCGGACTGAATTCAAAAATGATAATATGCGGAGATATATCACAGATAGACCTCAAGCATAAAGGAGATTCAGGCTTCAGATTCATATGCGACTGTGTGGACAGGGTCCCCAATATGACAAGCATAGAACTCAAGACAAACCACAGGAACGAAATTGTTGACTACCTTGTTACGGAATACGCAAAAAAATACAAGGAGGAAAACGGAAAACACAAGACAAAAAGAAAAACGAATACAGAAGAAGAAACAGAAAGCGCAGTTGTTTAGGCTGCGCTTTTTTAGTAATTCAACGTTTCATCGTCATACGAAACATGGTCGTCGTCAAAATTATAATTGTCCTCGACCCATTCAGAAACAATACCTGAAAAACAAACCATACTTATTGTATTTTTTACACCAATAAATGTCAACTACCCACGACTAAAGCCGTTGGCTTGTGGAGCAAAGGACAGAACACTGCAACGGGTTAAGCCTTTGGCATGGCGCGTTGACAAGCGCTCTTACATCATCTTGGCACAACCAATTTGATTTACGTTCTTTGAAATACTTTTTTAGAATATTGACACTACCGTTTATATCAGTTTGAAGTATTTTTGTTGTCAAGTGCATTTCCGTGTGTTATATATATAAATAGTAAGTCAATCAAAAAAAGTTTATAGTATGTTATATTTATAAAAAAAAATAAGAATAATAAAAAAAAGAAAAGGCTAACCTGTAATTCCTCCCACCGCTAAAGTAGTGGGTTTCCTTGCAGGAGTTTTCATGAAAAAAATAAATGAGGCACAAATAAAAAAAGTTGTTTCTGAAATTTTCGAGACCTATTTTCATGGTACAAGCAGTTATAATGCGGGCAGCTTGCATAAAAACGGACTAAATTCAGGCTCCGCTATAAAAAATGTTGGTGGTTCAAACAGCGGGGACTTTTCATCAGCATCCGGAAGAAGCTATATAACAAAAAATCAGGCAAATGCTGTAAGATACGGTATGATGTCAAAACATCCTGACGGATATGGTCACGTTTTTGAATTTGAGCCAGATGAAAACGTGGAATTTGGGATTGACGAAGATGAAATGGGTAGTTTTTTGTGTTCCTATTTTAATGGCAAGGTTAAAAATTTGCCGTTTCGTACGAATCTTTTAGATAATTTGTCTGCGCAAGAAAAACATCTTATAAAACAAGGTGATTTTAGAGGATTCACAAGCTGTAAAAAGATAATCGACAAACTATCAAGAAATGAGATAAAAAATCTATCAAGTTATATTAGGGATAATGGTTTGCCATACTTTCAAAACGCAACAACAACCGCCAATCTTAAGCACACAAAGCATTATCGGTTCAAACAACCTTCAGAAGATGAATTTGATGATATGACGAATTTTCTGAAATATGGAGACAAAGGCATAATGAATAACCTTAACAACTATTATCTTAAAAATAGGGAAGAGGTTAATTACTTTTAGACAAATTTTTCTCAAATAAGGCGTTGCAAGGCTGAAAATCTCAGCCTGTATTTTCGGTGTATTCTTTACACACCAACTCTTCATCTAAACAATTACTCTTTTTCATATTCTATTTATTTTTCTATCCAAATATACTACAAAAATAAATACAATCCTTTAATTTTCTTTCATAGAAAAGGATTGTATACTGAATTTCAAAAAAATTAAATTTTTACATATATTGTATAACCACGGAAAAACAAAAACCCCCGAGTTTTCTCAGGGGTTTTTAGCCTTGGTAACTTATTACAGTTTAACCAATTAGCGAAGTTCATTGATGTTCCAATGCATCAAACCATCAACGCGCACAGCACCGTAGAACCTGTTGTTCACAAGCTTCTTCGCATAACGTGTGCATATGCCCTTAACAGGTGCAAAGTTGAATGGGTTGTACATAGTGGGAGTCAATGCGAGCGGGATATACGGAGCGTATATGTAGCCCGTGTCAAGCAGAGAGGTACCGTGGTGACCCATAATCAAGCTCCAATGAGGTGCCATTGGGTCAACGATGACCTGATAACGACCTTGGAGGGAGCCAATCTTCTCAATACCCATGTTGTATTGGTCAGACTCTGCGGAAGCGTCCGTAACATGGAAGTACTCAAGGTCATTCAGCACTGCGCTGATTTCAGCGGAGACAACGATGAAGTTGGCACCACCACGAAGCGTGGACTTCTGAATCTGAGCGGAGATTTGGTTGATCTTGGTGATAAGAGTTTGGTTCCAGTCTTTCTGCGTATACACCGTAGAGGTGGTACCGAGGCGCTGCCAACCGTTGTAATCCCAACGTGCCTGCCAAGGAGCAGCCTTACGAATGTCACGGAGAATCTCACGGTCGATTTCGGCAGCAATCTGCTCGGAGAGGATAGCGGTCAACTCAGCTTCAGCGTCAATGTTGTGGAAGGCGCTGACGTCTTGGGCGAGTTCCGGAGACCAGGTGGCACGGAGTTTTCTCTCCTCGACGGAAACCGTGACAGAAGTGAGCTGGAAGCTGACTTCGCCCATTTCGGTTTCGAGCTCAAGGCTGTCGTATTCAGCCCAAGCCACCTTGAAAGCGGTTGCAGGGTTGAGGCCGGTACCATGCGTTGCATAGGAAGGATCGATACCAATGTAACCGTTAACAGTCATACCCTGTTGTTTGCAAGGTTTGGTAAGGTCAACCTCGATAATCATCTCACCATTGGCGTCACAGATGTCGTTGTATTGGACAATGCCATGACCATACTTTTGGGTAACAACCCTGAAAGGAACACTCTCGTTCACAGCGAAAGTTGCATAACCTTTGTTGTTGGCATCAGCAATTGCATTAACGTTGATAACCTTCAAGGAAGCAAGGAAGGCTTCGGTGTCCATCTCGTTGCCATCAGGACCGGTAAGACGGCCTGCGTTGAACTGAGTGAAACCGGTGACTTTCAGCATGATGCTTGAGAGGGAACCGTCGGCGGCGTTCAAAGGAAGGTCGTCGGTGGTGATGTCAACGTTAGCGGTTTCGCCGGTAGGCAGAATCTTCACAACGCTTGCATAACCGACCTTGATAGTCACTTTACCCTTGCTGTTGTCGAAGAGGAAATCGTTGTAGAACAAGTCGTACAGGGATTTCTTCATGTATTGGGTGACAGAAGGGGCGGTACGGCCTTGACCGATATAAGTGATTGCAACACCGGTTGTAGCTGCAACAGTCAGGTTGGGGTCAGTGTAGCACGCAGCAGTCGTCTGAGTCAGACCGGAAGCGGTAGCATAAATCTTCGTGCCGTCAGCGGTGACATATTGGTAACATGGTTGGTTGGCAACAGTGTTAACAACCTCATCGGGGAGGTAGTAGCGGTTGTCCTGAGCACCATTCTGATTGCGGTTTTCGCGCTCATAACCCATAAGGCCGTGATGTTTGCCGGTACCTGCGATGTCGCCGGGGTTGGCGTTTGCAAGGTCAACGTCCCACTCACGGTCGCTTGTGACGGGTCTCACATAGAACAGTTTACCGATAGGGAGGTTCATAGCCTGCACGGACACGATGTCGTTGGCGAGCAGTTTGGAGAAGACCCTACGGATCAAGGGGAACACGACGGTCTCGAAAGAGCCGCTGTTGTCGGCGGAAGTGGCCTCATAGATGAGGTGCTTTGCCTCGTTCTCATAAAGGGTTGCGACAACTTCCTTCACATGGCCGTCAAGACCTTCGACAAGACCGAGCTTGTCCCAACGGTTCTGGATTTCTTCGCGGATTTTCTTTTGGGCGTTCAGTTCGATGGAACCTACTTTGCCGCTTGTGAGTAAATCTCTCATTTTAATCTAAATTTCTTTTATGTTTATTCTTATTTTTTTTTATGTTGTTTTGCCTTTTTATCTCAAACCCGAACAGTTTATTTAATCTTGTTGAGACGCTCCATGAATTTCTTCGTCTCGTTGAGGTCGTCGGACTTGTACATCTCGGTCTCGGTGAGTCTCGGTTTCTCCTGTCCAATCTGCTCGTTGATGAGCTTCGTGCCGTTGTTGACGGCGCGAGTGCTCCTCAGTTCGCTTGAAATCGTCTCATAGAGGTTCTTGCTCTCTTCGAGGGTTTTCACGTTGTTGAAGCGTTGCAGGATATCAATCTTCTCGTTCCTCGTGGTGGAATTCTCGGTGACAAGGTTGATGACCTTTGCAAGGCTGCTGTTGATGACCACGGCCTCGTTGATTTTCTGCTTGAGGTCTGCGGCAATCTTCCTGAGCTCCTTGTTCTCGTTGAGGATTGCGTTGGCCTTCCTGAGCATGTTGTTCATCCTCTTGTCCTCGTTCACCTTAAGCGGGTTGGTCTTATGGGGCTTCCTCTGTCCGTTCTCGACGGATTGGTTGGTGTCACCGACAACACCTACAGTGTGGGAACCGTTTCCGATGGTGGTGCTTTCCTCCATGTCATCATCAATCTCTATCTCGTAGAGTTGTCCGTCACCGCATTCATTATTGCACTCGTTGTTGCATTCGTTGACTTCTTTGTTGAAGGGTGACATGTTGCCTTTCTTTCCGACCCAAGGTTTCTCTGTGCCGTGCGGAACACCCTTGTCCCAATCCCTGACGTTTTTGCCGGTCTCGTGGTTGCCGGGGGTTGTCATGGCGGTCTTGTTCTGATAGTTGTCCGTATAGCCCAACTCCTCCTCGTTCATAAGTTCATCCTCTTCATCGTATTCGCCGTCGAGGTCGATCACATATTCGGTCTCGCAGTTGTCGTCCGTAAGTGTTATGGTGCCGTTGTCGTTCTTGACCACACGCACCGCGTCCTCGGGCTTCATCACCTTGAGCACCTTTATGACCTCATCGTCAGCCATTCCTGTCAGGTCGTATTCGCCGTTGTCGCCTTTCAAATCGTCAAGTTTGTCCCACATTTCATCGTCACCGGTGTCTTCCGTATCGGGTGTCTCGTCGGTCAAATCGATTTCATCGACATCTTCCTCGGTTTCATCGCTTTCCTCGTCGGTTTCCGGTTCATCAACCGTGTCTTCAACCGAAATTTCGGACTCGCTTTCAGCCTTTTCGGGCTCTTCGGTTCCAACCTCTTCGACTTCGAAGGATTCTTCGTCCTTCTCCTTTTCGTCTTCCTCGTTAAGGATGTCCCTCAAACTGTCCTTGACAGTGTCCTCAAGTATGGCCTTAAGAGAATCTTTCGTGTTCTTCTTCAGTTCCTCACTCAAGGTTTCTTTGTCTGCCAAAAGGTTCTTGATATATTGGCTTCTTATGTTTTTTGCCATTTCCTTTAAAACTAATTATACATTATTTTTAATTTATAAATATCCCCTTGAATTAAAAAATGTTACGTGTGGTAACAGAAAAGATTATTATTTTTTAATTGTTAATATAAACCAATCAAATTATTGTTTTACAGGTTTTTAGAACGTAGTTCTTCAAACATTTTATTGACTTCTCTATTGATAATTGACTTTAACTCGTTAAGCGATATGTTCTTGGTTTTCTTGGTTGCCGGTTTATTAAACCAAGTGTAATCTTCCAACCAACCGTTTTTCAAAGCCACTTCGTATGCACCCCTTGCATTCTTTGCAAATTCGCCCCTGCTTGTGTATTTTTTCGCTTCTTGGTAACACGTTTCATAATTCCATTTCTTTTTATGGGAAGAAGGCCTTTCAAACCATGTATAATCTTTCAACCAGCCGTTTTTCAAAGCCACTTTGTATGCAACCCTTGCATTACTTTTAAACTCACTCTTACTCTTATATTTCCTAGCTTCATTATAACAAGCGTTATAATCCCAATATCCAGATGGCTTGATTTTCTGTTCAAACCATGTGTAATCATTCAACCAGCCATTCTTACGAGCCGCTGTGTATGCTCCCATTGAATTTTTTTGAAACTCACCCCTACTCGTATATTTCTTGGCTTCTTGGTAACATTTTTCCTCGGTCCACTTATATAATGCACCAAGAGAACCCGCTTTAGCAATATTCAAAACATTCCAGCCTTCTTTTTTGAAGTATTCAACATAATACCTTTCAAAATCTTGTGCCTCGTTAGCATACAAGTTTTCTTTTAAAATAATTGGTTGTGGTATTGGCTGGCCTATTATTTCGTAATACTTGTACAAGACATCATATATTCGTTCACCATGTTTGATGTTTCCTCTACGGTGTTGCAAGTCTCTAATTCGTAAATTATTGGTTAAACCAACATATACTGTATTAGTACCCTCGTCTTTATAACAATAAACAATATAAATGTTTTTGGTAGTGGATTGGTATTTTTCAAGCCAAGTATAATCATTCAACCAACCAAGTATGACAGATATCCTATATACGTGTGGAGAATATACTCTGAAATCACGCCTGTTTGAATATTTCTTAGCTTCATTATAACAAGCATCATAATCCCATTTACCCCATTTTTTTTCAAACCAAGTATAATCATTCAACCAACCGTTTCTCAAGGCCACATCGTATGCTCCTACTGAATTTTTTGAAAATTCGCTTCTACTCTTATATTTCTTAGCTTCATCATAACAAGCATCATAATCCCATTTACCCCATTTTTTTTCAAACCACGTGTAATCATCAAGCCATCCGTTCTTTAAAGCCACTTCGTATGCACCCCTTGCATTACTTTTAAACTCACTCTTACTCTTATATTTCTTAGCCTCTTGGTAACACGAATCGTAATCCCATTTTTTGCCAGTTAATGATGGTGCAAACCATGTATAATCATCAAGCCAGTTATTCTTAAGAGCCGATGCGTATGCACCCTTTGCATTCTTTTGAAATTCAATTCTACTCGTGTATTTCTTGGCCTCATTGTAACATTCTTCATAATCCCATTTGCCCATAATTTTTTCAAACCAAGTATAATCATTTAGCCAACCGTTCTTAAGAGCAACTCGGTATGCTCCTACTGCATTCCTTTCAAATTCCTTTCTACTTGTGTATTTCTTCGCCTCATTGTAACATGTTTCATAATTCCATTTTTTGGCACTTGATGAAGGTGCAAACCAAGTATAATCCTTTAGCCAATCATTCTTACGAGCAACTCGGTATGCTCCTCCTGCATTCCTTTTAAATTCATCTCTATTCGTGTATTTCTTTGCCTCATTGTAACATTCTTCATAATTCCATTTTGCCGGACGGCCTTCCAACAACAAAGAAACAGCCTCCGTTATTATATTATTGAATTCGGATTCTGTAAGATATATCCTATTATCTTCTTTCCTTGCCATTGTGTGTAATGATTAGTTATATGTTACCAAAGCGCGACAAGGTTCTTCGCCCTTTCAAGGGTCTCGTTGATATGCTGTTTTGTCTTGTCCCCCCCCTTGTTCTCTATGAACTGCTCAAGCTTGTCAGCCTCTGTGGTAATCCAAGCGTTCGGGGTTGAAGGTGTTGCAACAACATCCCAACCTATGAGTTCAAGCGAATCGTCAACAATAAGGGCGCCCAATTTCTGAACCACATTACCCAAAGCCCTTGACGAGACACCCACTTGGATTCCGTCCAATATAAGATTGGCAACAAGGTCACCGCTTGTGGAGGCAACACCGTACCTCCTGTATCCGGGTGATAGATGCAGTTCAAGCTGACCGACAAGGGTGTGGTCACGCCATTCGAGATTTATGATTTTATGGGAGACATCATGGAGGGAAAGGCTACTGCTCTCGGGGTGATCGCAAGCACCTATGGCCGTATTTCCAAAGCCGTGTACGCATTCCCTGTCATACCTTTCTACTTCGCGTTTGAGAATATCCTCGGGGTATATCCTGCCGTTGGCGTTCTTTATGCCGTACTTCTGCAATATTGCGTTAACTATGAACCTGTCGGGTATGACGAACCTGTCCTGATGGTTTATGTCCTCCTTTATCTGGCTGATGACATCAGGGTTGCATTTCATCCCGCCGTCACGCTCTATAAGCAAACCGTAACCGGTCTGACCCGCCTTTATCTCCTTTATGTATGCCTTGTCTGTGTTTCTGTTAGCCATCATATAACAAACACGCGATTTTGCGTGCTATTATAAATATATGGCAAGTTTGTTTTTGTAAAAAAATACAATATAATACAACAAAAAAGCGAAGGCGGGTGTGCGCTTCGCTTATATGTTCGGCATGTGTGCCGGTGCGTTTGACTATAGGAATGTTAGAATGGTAGCTTAATACTCATAGTCGGTTCTTAGTGATATCCAGACATATTTACCATTTTCAGAAAGGCCTATTTGATATTCAACAATTTGATAATCATGAATTTTCATATTACCCTTTTGTATTCTGTCTTCTAAGTAATTAGTCAAATCTTCCTTAAATTCATTCCATTCTGTTTTTTTTGTGTATTCTGTTGGTATGGGGGTTTCATACCAACGATATTCCCTAACAATTTTATCTCCTAAATCGTATTCATCACACGTATCAATATCTCCTGTCCATTTAGAATATGGAATTCCGTAATAGTTAAATAGTTCTTGAATGTTTCTAAAATGAGAAGGTTTTTCTTTAGGTTTGTTATTTACATTGCCATTTGGATTTGCCCTGTTCTTTTTGTTTATAATATTTCTTGCAAATCTTTCCTGTTCTTGCGGTGATTTTTCAGGGAATTTCTTTTGAACCCATCTCAATGTATCTTCAAAATCTACACCATACTCCTCATTCAACATTCTATTCACGGACTCCTTAACAATCCGCCTGAGCTGACTCTCGTTCAACATAATTGTTTGTTTCTTATTCATTGCCTTATGTATTTTATTTCTTTTATAAATATGCGAAAAAAAAACGAAATCATCAGGAAAGAAGAAAACGGCTCCCGTCCATAATCAATGATATTTTTTTAAGTATTGCTTCAGAAATAATTTTCATTTCCATATCATCAACCCTTGCCTTTTGTTTTAATAGAATTTCGCATTTCACGTTGCTCGCTTTCCCGTATGTTATGTTGTTCTCGGACATTGATATTGTGAAAAGGAAATCCTTTGAGAAAAATTCATTATCGGAGAATATTGTTTTCAACGATTCCTCGAAATCCGCTTTTATTTTCTTGACGTCTTTCGAATAGTTTGTCTTCCTGTCAACAGGTTTTACCTTTGCCTTTATGGTTATTGACAATACATCAGGGGCTGTTTTCCCGAATTCCCCGAATTTCACTTCAAAATGTTTTTCTTTTGCGTTTTCCAAAACAGTGTAGTATTTTTACAAATATACTACAAATTTTGATATCCGGCGAAAAAAACTCAGTCGATTATGACTGAGTATGGTTACCTTATAATATCATTGTTAAATAATTTCAAATTGTATGTAATTACCGTATCGTCTAAGTGCTCCAAGAACTGTATTGTTCACATTTTCTTCATCGCCTACGTTTCTGGCATGGCGAAGCATTAACAGTTTGTCCATTATGAGTTCTTTGTTTCTTCCCATATCAGCAAGTCCGGTTATTCTTATCCGTGTTACATTTTTTTTAACATCTTCAGATAAAAGCCTTTTGACGGTTTCTGAAACAACTTGCCTCAATTGAGATTCGTTTAATCTTATGGCTTGTTTATTACTAATTGTTCTATTTTCGTTTATCTCGTTATTATATTGTTTGCCAATTAAACGTTCTGTATCAAACAACAATTCAAGTATCTTATACCCTAAATTGTAATTATATACAAAATCTTCCCGCTCCCAAACATCGTATGAGCCACCATGTTCACCCTCATCATAATCACTAATCCTGTAATATGTAACCGTACTATCAATATTATATGTGATCCATTTTGGTTGCATATTATCATCATCAAAGTCACCATCCACATAAAGATACAGTCGCCCTCTTACTTTAACACAATCATTACTTACTTCTGTTATGATAAACGTGATTTTACCCTTTAATATTCCACCACCATAAAGCAACCCCGGTTCTTCATCTATTATCCAATTCTCTATTTTTTTAAGGTCAACTTTATCAATATCTTCTGTAAATTTTTCGGTTTTAGGATGGTCACTGTTTTCCTTGTTACGCTGATGTATATTACCTTCATTTATCATTATTTTTACAGATTCTTTAACAATATGTTTTAATTGAGACTCATTCAATCTTATGACTTGTTTATTACTCATTGTAATAATGCTTATTATCTTATTTTTTCTTTTATAAATATGTGCAAAAAAAAACGGCGGATATTAATTCCGCCGAAAATGTTTGCACTTAAGAAACATTATCAGATTATTGTTTCCCTCAGCGCGGCCATGTCAGCTATGTCTGAAAGTATGTTTTTCTTGTTGAAGGTCTTGTTGTTAACCGTCTCGTAGATATTCTCCCAACCTTCCTTGTCTGAAATCTCGCATTCGTTTAATTTCTGCGACAGTATTGAAAGCAGGTCGTCCTTCATCTCGTTGAATTGTTTCTCGGCCTTTTCTGTTGACAATGAAATCTCCTTGAGAAGGTTTTTCTCGTCCTCGTTCATCTCAGCGTTGTATTTTTCCGTCAGTTTATCAGCCCTGTCTTCAGTCAGCTTGTCCATGTTCACGTTTTCGGATATATTTTTGGCTGTGTTTTTCACATTTTCGGAAATAAGGGATTTTGCCGACGTGAACTTTTTAAGGTTGGACATTGTGGGAACATTTTCCATGACATACTGTATAGCTTCGTAGAGTTCTATGTCATTATCATCCAAAGTAACGTTTTCATTGAAACCGTTTGAACGTATCTCCTTAATAAGTTTCGAGTTTTCGTCCTTTGTGTTTTTCAATACATTCCTGTCCATTACAGACAGTATCTCATTCACATAAGTTTCGGGAATTACAACATTGGAGGCCCTTGTAAGTGCGTCATACACCTTGAACTCGTTGAGGAGTGTGTTGTTTGACTTTATGAACGAAAGTGTTTTTGCGAGTTTCTTTCTGCCGTTTTCGCTTTCATACATTTTTTTGGCATTTTCCTCTATGACATGGTATATCAGGCCGAAGTTCCTGCTTTCACCGTACATGTACTTGTCAGCGCCTTCCTCGGTTTCCATTTCCTTTTCGATTTTTTCAAAGAATTTGTTCGCGGCCTTTCTTGAATGGCTCGCAAGACTGTATTTTCCTTCACGATATTGCTTCAAGGCCTCTTCCATAAGGGTTATACCCTTCTCAAGGTCATCCGTTTCGGTGACGAACGGCATATCTTGTATATCTTCTTTATTCATATTATATATATTCAACTTATTATTCCTTTATAAATATCGGCAAACTCCTATTCCTCATCAGATGCCTTGCGTTCTTTGAGGAAAGCCTCCAAATGCTTAGACATCGCATCCAATTCCTCGTTTACAAAGAACGATTTGTTGAAAAGCGGTATCTTCTTGTATCTTTCCTCTTCCATTGTTTTTTTCTCGTTGACCTTTCTGATAAGTTTCTCTGATATTATCCTCGCCCTATCAACGGAATCCTTTTGGAGAATTTTCTTTCTTTCCTTGAGTTGTTTGAGTTTCCTGTTCAACAGGGCTTCGGAAAGCATCTCCATTCCTCCGCCACCTTCGCCGGGTCCTTCAGCATTTGCGTCTGCGGCTTCAGCTGCGGCTTGGTCCATACTCATCTCTCCTTCAGCACCTTCAATGTCTTCGCCTTCAGGTGCACCCCCAAGGTCGAAATCACCACCGAAAGAGGCTCCACCGCCTCCGCCGCCGCCCATCATACCGTCATCTTCCTCTTCACCGCCATTGTCTCCACCATATTCGGCGCCCGGTTCGCCGTAGATATTGTCAACAGCGTCGAACAGACCTGTTCTCTTTATTATCTGTCCGGTCTTCTGCAACTCGGCTGCAAGGGCGGCTTCAAGCCTCAGTTCTTCAAGATTGTCTGAAATCTCCTTTTCGCTCCAACCCAAAATCTCCTTCCATGCCCTTACGCATGAGTAAAGCGGAATACCGTTACCGTTGTCAGTCACAGCATCTTTCGCTGTTGTTATTTTCTTGGCAAGGTTTTCAATCTCAAGCATTTCAGCCTGCGAACTCGGATTGTTCATTGTAAGGCTGAAATTCGTAAGGTCGTCAGCAAAACCGAGTATTGCGAGGTGTATGATACATGCCTTGTTCAGTTCCATGATAAGCGCCTGCTGAATACGGTTTATGGTGCGCATAAACCTGACATCCATAAGGGAGAGGTTCTTTCCGTCACCGGTGCTCTCTTCGAAATTGAGGAACGGTTTGGGTATCCTGAGCGCTATGAGTATCTTGTTAAGTACATACTTTATGTCATCCAACGCAGTAAGGTTCTGTGCGGCCGGTAAAGTCTCTATAGGATTAGGCTCATTAGGGTCTCTCACGGGGATAAAGAAGTCGTCCAAATTCGAAATCAAATTTCTCCGCAAGTCCAATTGACCTGTAAGAGGGTCAACTATAGGCGTACGTTTGAACTCGTTTGCAATATCTTCAATGTATGCAGGAACATCATCTTCGTCTATTGCTGCAACATTGACCTTGAAAACCCTCCTTTCGACAGCCCTCTCAAGACGATACATAAGCATTGCATCCTCCATCATGGAAAGCATTCTGAAATGCCTTCTCGCCTTGTTAAAGAAACTCGTGCCATAGGGAAGTGAAATGGAATCGTACAACAGCCTGAAATGTGAAATCTGCCAGTTCCAATACGGGGTGAACTCATTCTGTCCTACCCAAACAAATCTTGTGACGCCTTCTCTGTCCAAGTCTATGTTGTTCACGTTTTGGAAATATGAATAATATGGGTTGTCTGAAGCCATGTTCTCATATCTCTCGACCTCATAAACAGGAAGTTGCCTCCAACCTCTTAATCCGTTGTTTATATCAATGTCATGGAGCATGAAACAGTTTCCGTATTTTATCATGCAACGTGCAATCATGGGAAGTGTCACATTTATCTGCAACCTGTTGTAAAGCAAGTCTTCAAGTATGGCCTTTATCCTTGTTGATTTTGAAAACACATTGACCATTTTGCCTGTATTCGGTGTATAACAGGCTTCTTCCATAATAAGGTCCGCCGCTGTACCGAACTCAGGAAAACCGTCCATAAGGTCAGCATCACGATACATCATCTTGACATCCGTGATGTTCATGTACTGTTCATTGGATATCTGTGCGTTGGCTTTCCTCCATTTCCAATTGAGAAGTTTGTTCTGCCTCAGTTCCAACGCCTTTGCATCATATTCGCCTTTGTCTTTTGTTGCGAACAGAACCTTCGGGTCGTTTATCTTGTATGTATTGACATTTTTCCTTGTGTAGTCGGCAGATGTTGAGACATCAGATCCGAAAAAACGGTTCATACGTTGGAAGAATGTCGGTTGTTTGTTTGCCATAATATGATTTTTTCTTTATAAATATAGCTTTTATAGGCTTGAAAGCCAACTTATTTCCTGTGTCTGTATTTTGTACCGAATCCGCCTAACATAACCATTGCCCTGAAATTAGCCTCTTTTTTTCTTTCCATATTATATGATGAGTAAATCGGAATTCGCCTTTTAGGTGACATGGTGAGATTGTCTTCAGGGGTATATTTTTTGTCTTCACTTATTTTAACAGATTTTGAACTTCTCCAAGAATGGAGTATTTTTTTGTCTTTTTCAGCGTCCCTGAGTTTTTTTAACATATAGAACTTCATAACAAAAAGGCCCATGGCAAGACAGGTAAGTGAGTCGTCATGGAAACCAACCATGTGATCCGGTCTCCCGTTTTTCCAAACCCACGTATCCAATTCGTTTATGACCCTCATACTTCTTACCCTGAAACTGTTGTAGTACAAATCAGTCCTGAAATTATCAAGCATCTGCGCCCTTACAGCGTTTGTCCTGAAACCGGCAAGTTTACCCGTGTCGTTGTTGTCAAAACGCATATTAGGGTCGTTTTTGGTATAGTTCTTGAGTGTTGTCTCGTCATAATACAGGTTCGGATATTTCATTGACATAAGCGACAGAACAACGGCGTCACCGTATCCGCCTATGCATTCAACAACAGCAAGGGCGTTGTTATATATTCTGCCGTATTTGTCGGCGAGAACCGCAACCTCGTCTCCCGTGCGTTTTCCATTGTATTCCAAAACCTGTCCGAAATAAGGGGTTCCGTTTTCGTCTATGGCATCGCAGTCTATTACTTGAAGAGATGTTCTATCGTCACTGCTTCCCGAACTTGGGTCAACGGCCATTATATACCTGTGTCCTGGAATCGGGTCTTCCCAAATCCAAGTGTCTGTGCACAAAGGGTCGTGGAATGGCCATTCGTCGGTTATTTCAATTACATTCTGCGTCCTGTGCATTTCTATTATGTCCTGAGTCACAACATTGTCCGAAGACCCGAGGAAACTGACCTCTATTTCCTGTGCAATAAGACGCTTGTCGTTGTTCATACCTTTGCAGGTCTTGACATACCAAGGGCTTGTCGGCTTCCAACCGTCCTCTTCGAGTTTCCTCCATTTCTCCTCGTTGTATTCTATGTCGCCGTTTTTGTTTTTTACGGGTTCCACAATAGTTTCAACTTTACCGGTCTCCTCATTTTTCTTTGTCCATTTAAGGAAACGATTGTACCTAAGGTCTTGGAACCACTTGAATTCAACGGGGAAATAGTTGTTTTGATGGGATAACGCCTGCGAATATGTTTTGTAGTACAATTGATCTTTACCGCACGGGGTACTTACAACTATAGACCTATAGTTCATGACACTTGCCTGAGCCATCCTTGCTGCCTGATAAGCCGAAGTATCCGGAAAGAATGCCGCCTCATCAACAAGCAAAACCGAAACAGCTGATATACCACGGGTTGCATCAGGGTTTGAAGACCTTGCATATGCCTTGCATCCGTTGAATAACTCAAATTCGCCCTTGTTTTTCTTTATGAAAATTGATTTGCTGTTTTTTGGATTGTTTTTGTCAGGATCGTAAAATTCCTTTCCCCAAAACCATCTCGGGACCTGTTCAAGAAAATCTGTAATCTTGATTAATATTTCTTCAGCCAACGGCTTTTTGTTTGCGATGCAAAGTATGGTTTCAGGGGCGTCAGGTCTTGCAAAAACACACTGGCCGGTTATCCAAGCAGCGGATATTGTTGTTATACCTGCCTGACGGTGTTTTATGGCAATGACTTCATTATGGTCGGCAAGGGCCTGTAAAAAGACCTTTTGTCTCGGAAACAATGTAAATGCATGCTTGACACCTGCATCGGCGTCATATGTCGAAAGGTAACGTTCTATGAATTTTATGCGGGATTTGTCCTGATAACACTCCGCATATTGTACTTGAAGCGGATTCATTTTTGTTCATGTCTTTCATCAGACTACAGAAAAACTGATAGCTTTATGTGACAGTTGTTTAGGAACGGCGTTTCCTCCGTCAACAGGTTCGGTACCTTCTTCGGTCATTATTTCTTCCAAAGCTTCCGAAACCATCCGCTTTAGTTCGCTTTCCGTGAGTCTTATTATTTTTTTCCTTCCCTTGTTTTCATTCATTTTTTCTTTTTTTAGATATAATATCTTGTCGGGTTTCCTGTCGGATATACCCAATTCATTAAGAAGCCCATACCATTTGTCGTAAGACATTCTGTACCCTCTTATGGAATCACCCTTTGTCATTGAAAGACTTTTCTTTAACGAAACGTTTGTTGTATTATATACTGACAAAATATCGGGCGCAAATCTGTTCCACTCAAATGTGCTGTATCTTTTACTTATATTATCCAATGTGACTTCTGAACATATAAACATCATATTGTTTTCCGCATTGGTATATTCGGCATAGCACAGGCAGAACGGTTTCTCCATGCGTTTCTTAACATCGTCAGACATTGTGGAGCGTTCAATTTCACTGTCGGCAACATATGTATTGACATTAAAGCCATGTGAATTAATTTTGTTCATCATTGGTATAAAAAGCACATTACCATGGGAGTCATATTCACCTTTTCTTCTTGCGACAAGATTACCTCTGGCTATTTTTGCAAAATGTTCCGGAAAATTGTAATAGTCGTATATATGAATCATTTCATGCAGGAGGATGTTCACCTTGACATCTTCGGGACTATCATATGCGTTTGAAATTGTTATTATAAAATCCCTCGCGTGTATTGAATCGTCGTTGTCATCTGCATATATGGTGCAAGTGGCTTCACCGAATTTGTGCAGTGTCTTGTTAATCCTGACGGAAATGTCCGGCATCCCCTCACCAAATAACGGAGCCAATTCCTTATATTTCCTATGTACCCATTCCTCGTTAGCAAGCATGATTCGAGTTTTTAATATCCATAAGGTTCTTCGGACGGGAAATCCTCTTCGGTGAAATATCCGTCCTCTATGGGATAGAGGTCATTTGTTTTGGATATATAATCGTTAAAATCCTCCTCGTCCAACTTATCTTTTATATTGTCACATATAATGTTCACCATTTCTTTTCCGTTCTTTGTTCCGGCCAATACCTCTTGCATTACATTGTTGAATGTTTCCGAAGGCATCATTGAGAGTTCCATAAGGAAATAGTTCAGCGGAACTTCATCCACACCGCCCAAAGTCTCTTCAATTTTTTCCCACATTGGCACACCCAAGCGGCTGTCCCAAACCTCGGCCATCTTATAATCGGATTTCTTCATTACATAAAAGGCTTTTTCCTTGCTGTCAGGAAGGCCTTGTAATATTGCAACCTCAAGAATGCCTTTTATGGTGTTTTGGAGAAGTACCGGAAACAGTGTTGCTTCAGCCTTTATCTCCAACATATCGGGTGCCGGTTTCATAAAAACCTTAACATTGCCACCACTGTTACCCATTTCAAGTTCATTCTCATCCAATTCATACATAAGATAGCGGCTATATGCTATTATCTTCATGTACATTTCTGGTAATGATGGTTCAATGTCAAACAGTTCCTTTACATACGATGAAACATTATAGCCGATATATTCGGAAGCACCTTCAACAAGTGCGTTAAGCATTCTCCTTTTCTTTATCTCTGAGCCAAGGTATTTCATGTCCTCTATATCGTCAAATGAATACTTGCCGTCCTCTTCAGGTAGAGCTCTGCATTGCGAAGTGTCAACGCTATCCGTCAGTGATATATCTATCTTAACAGTATCTTCCGGAATTTCAAACATATCGTTTACAATCTCCCCACAGAGTTTTTCCAATGCGGAACGGACAGCCCTCTCCTTTTTCTGACATTCAGAAACAAGTTCGTTCAAATCACGAACAATATCCTCCTTGGTTTCTCCTTCTATTTTTTCAGCAACGGAATCATAATACCTTCCAACAATTTTTTCAAGAAAGTTTTCCAAAGGCGGAAACGCCGGATTATCACCCAACGAGGTGTTTCCTGATGTAATACCGTCAATAATATGTTTTGGTAATTCAGTCATTATAAACCGAAAAGTTTTTTAACAGGTATTATTTCAGAATTTTCCCTGAGTTTCTTAAGTCTCCTCTCCTTGAGCTCTTTCTTTGTAATCAAGGTGCCTTCCTCATACAAGCTTGTCGAATTTCCTTCAGAATTATTCCCAAAGTTTGTCACCTCTATTGTCGGGTTATTCGTTGTCTGCGCCGCCTGCTGAACCTTGCTTCCTATGTCGGAAGAACTACCACCGCCATCAACAACGGTTTTGGTTTCAGCCTCTTCAAACATGGCACCGGCTTCTTTGAGCCTATTATACTGTTCTTCTGTTAAAACAAAATTTGCCATAAAATCAAGTCTTTTCTAAAAAATAATTATACCGAACGATGAAAGCAAACGTGTTACGCTTTGAATGTTTTTCCTGTAAACGGCCTTTTATGATAAGTTTTCCTGTCTTTCACGGGTTTGTTGTCTGACGTTTCATCACCAACAAGATTACTGTATCTGTTTGAAACGGACTGCCTTACACTTTCAGATTCGTTCATTGGTTCCTGAGGCATTTCATTACCCTGCATTGGCTCCATCGGTTCTTCCTGTTGCATATCAGGCATTTCCTCTGTTTCTTCGGTCTCATCATTATCAATTTTCTTCAAGATATCATTAACGTCTTCTTGAGAAAGTCCTTCAATACACTGTTTGACAACCATGCCTGCAACATATTTGTTAAGGTCAGCATCCGGTTGAGGAAGGCCCTCGTTATATTTCCTGAGGCTTTGGCTTAACTTTCCTGTAAGCTGCTGTATGAATCTCTTAGGATCGGCCTCTTCGTTTGCCTCTACACCTGCGTCAAAATCCGCGTCAAATCGATTCCCCATATCCTGTCCAATTCCGTCGCCCATTGGCTCGTTTTCAAGTCCTGGTTCCATTCCAATATCGGGCATAAGAGAACCCCCTTCCTGTGGAGTCATGGCATCCGGCATAAAGGGGGTATCATCGGGAGCCGAATTCGGGACCCGCAAAACTTTTCTCTCTTCTATTCTACTTTTTTTTTTAAACGGTCATACACGGCATCGGTGAGCATGTCAACTACCTTCTCACTGAACGGGTCACCCTTGCCAATTTTTGTGCCAAACGGCTCATTGCCCTTGACAGAATCATCATTCCAATCACGACCCCAATCGTCGATTTCGGTGTTTGCAGGGGTTTCAAAAGGAACTTTCTGATAAGCAGGGTGTTTGCCGAACACATCAAGAACAGCTTCGTAAACTTTCTCCTTTACAGTGTCAAGCTCTTCATCAGTAAGCATGCTTGAATCTTCCGGAGTATCGGTCGGAAGTCCGTTCACACCAAGTTCGGTTTCCTTCAATTCTTCGGTATAAGGGTCACCTTCACCGGGTTCGCTTGTGTGTTGGTCCATATCATTGTCACCAACTGTTATAGCCTCGGCATAAATGTCTTTTTCAGCCTCTTTCTTTGAAGTTGTGTAAGGGGCAGAGCTTCCGATTTCAGTTCCTTTGGAGGTGTCCATGTAGTCAAGAGACCTGTTCCATGCAAGAACCTGCTCTTCGGTAAGAACCAACACCCTACCCTCATTCATCTTAACACCTTTGTCGTTTTTGTGCGCTTTGCCTTTTTCGGTGGCAACAGACTTTCCTTCGGATTCCAATTTGCCAACCTTATGCTTGAACGTGTCATCGGCGGTTTTCGGGTCAGTGTGTACGGTGTCCTTGATTTCCTCTTTATACTCACCCTTTTCAGTATATGTTGAATCAGCCTTAGTAGGGTCAGTCTCGTTCTCCTTCATATTGTTGATAGCCTCTGTGGTATCAGGCTTTTCGGTGAACGGGTCACCGCCTTCGTATTTCACATTTCTTGGATCACCAAGCTGTAAGCCCTTGTTTTCCTTGTTTTCAGAAAGAATGTAGTCAACATTGTTGCTTATCTGTTTGAAACGTTCGAGTTCAGCACGCATCTCCCTTGTTTCGTTAACCTGCCAATCGGCTTCCTCAACAGATTTGAACTGTTTGCTAGGAACAGCGTTCTTCCTGCCTGCGGCCTCGTTCAGGGACTGCATTTTCAAATCAAACTGCTTGGATGCAACATTGTAGCTAGGGTATTCATACTGTTTCTTGTTCATGAAACCGCCGATATAATCATAGTCTTCGGCAAGAAGTTCGGTGTCCTTCTTAGGGGCAACCTTGATATAGAATTTGTTGCACTCACGGATAATACCGTATGTTTTACCGTCGGCAGCCTCCTGATGATACTCCACAATGGATTGGCCACCCTTCTTGGCAGACTCGTTCAGACCGTATGTCATGAGTTTCTGCATCCTGTCAAGTTCGTTGTTGAAATTGTTTGACATAATATGTTATCTAAATCTTATTCTCTTATTTCAAATATATAAATATATGCTTATTTGGATTTGCTAAAAATAATGGCTTCCGAAGATACACTTGGCTTTTTCAGCCTGCCCTTCTGTCAGTATTATAGTATGACCGTCGCGTTTAATCCTTAATTGGTTTTCATTAACAGTGACTGTTTTCGGTTTGAATTTTTCAGCGTTTTCACCACATGACCATGCCCATTCTTTTTCAGCTATTTTATCTACAGGAAGCCATATGAATTTCTCATTCTCCTCATCACCATTACCCGGTTTGAAATCGGATGTAAGTTTCCCGTGTATGACAAGCCTGTAGTTGTTTCCCCACCTGTGCGTGTCCATAAGCCTTATCTTTGACTTGTATTTAGTAAAATCAATACCTGTTTCCTCCATACATTCCCTTATGGCACCGTCAAGCATGCTTTCCCCACGATGAAGATGACCCATAGGCGGGTTCCATTTTCCCTTTTCCTCGTCACCTTCCCTTTGGGCCCTTTTAGCGCAAAGTATGTTCCATTTTCCGTTTTTGGAATCAAGGGTATATACATATAAAGCCGCTGCGTTCTTGTTGTCTTTGCCGGTCACCGCCTCATTGATAGACATGCTCCTGTCATAGTTGTAGTTAACAACGTCCCATATTTTCTTGATATATCCTTCAGCCCTCAATATCTTCCATATGATATTCCCGCTTGACATTTCTTTGGCTTTCGTTTTAAGCCCTTCCTTTCTCATGCCCTTGAGCTTGTTGAATATCGCAACCATTTTATCGGAAATTATTTCAACCTTTTTGGCATCTTTTTCCTTTTTCAACTTTGCCTCAAGCTTGTCTATCTTCTCTATGTATTTTTCGGCAGTGCTTTCAACATATTCACGGTTAAGCTTTGCATCAGAAAGGTCTTTCGGTTCTTTCACCCACTCGTTTTTCTCAAGTGAATACACGCCGCTCGATTGTGCAGGCTTGTTCAAATCCTCCACCGAAAGTTCAACGTTGAATCCGTATATTTTCAATTTTTCGTGAGAACTGTTCCATTCTTCTTTTTTCGCATCAAAATAATTCTTGACGAAATCCGTTTTATCGTAAACCTTTTTATAGTCCATTATAATATGGATATCGATATCGGAGAACTTTGTCCAATTGTAGTTTGCTATGGAGCCCGTAAGGACAATGTCGTCAGGTTTAACCCATCTGATATCCAACGTCTTAACAAAGTCGTCGGCAATATCCAACAACCTCAGCCTGACCCTTGAATTCAGCTTGTTGTTCACCCAAAACTTAGGGTTTAGCTCGTCCTTCGGCTCAAAAGGTTTTGCCGAAACATCTTCTTCAATCATATTATCTTGATTTTCAAATTTTTCATTATAAATTGTTCTTTGTTTTCTTCCTGTTGATTGGAACCTAATTGCCTCTCCCATATTCGATTCAGAACACCCTTTTCCGACCAACCACTTGTAAATTTGATTGTTTTTTTTGAAAAAAATTGCTATTTCACCTTCATCAGTTACAACAACAAAATAATATTGCTGTACAGGGTTCATTGGACACTGTAAGAAATAAAGCCCTGAGAAAATATATACCTCACCGTTGTCATTCGTAAACGTGGCTGTTTTATATGAACCCCTCCCGTCGCTTGAATAAGCGAACGGCCCACCAAGCACCACGTTAAATGCATTCTTTGAAGTGTCGATGAGCGTTACTCTATTATTGTCAATAGAGTACATACACCAATCGGTTTTACTATAAAGGTTATACGGTTCGCGATATATTGTCGTAAGGCCCGAAACAGCGGGGCTCTCGTAAATTTTATCCCCATTCAGTGATACAACATTAATTTTTTTGTTTCGAACAAAAGCGGTGGAGAGTTCGTTTCCGACATAAATCACAGTAGAGGCGTCCCCCAAATTAGTATCAAGATATTCCGTTTTGTTTGTATTGAACAGATGCATTGCTTGATAATTGTCCGTTCTCCAACCGGTTATAACATCGAAACCACATTTAGCCCCATCATTCGGCACAAGTTCTATGATATTTTCGGTGAATGCGTAGTTATATGCCAAAGAATAACCATAATCAGCCTTTTCAAGAATCACAGAATAACTTATTTCAGGCTCATTCCAAGAATCCGCTCCGTTCCATACATACAGTTTCCTTCCATTAATATCAAATTCTTCCATGTTTTCAGCCTCATGTTCGCCAACCTCGTCATTGAGATAACTTAAGACATATTCAGCCCTTGCTGAAGATTCGGCCAAAGCTTCTTCCTTCGTTCTCGGCTTGAAGGTTTGGTAGAATTTCACATTGACAATGTTTTCAAGCTGTTCGACACTCATTACATCATCACTTCCGCCGTTGTCGTGATTCCATCTGCAAGTTATCGTGTTGCAACTTCCGTCAGCATTCACCGAAACGGCAATCATTGAAAGCCCGTATTCATCAAGAGGACAATTTTCGCCTTTGATTTTTTCAACGTTTTCAAATCCTTCGGCAAGACAGAAATAGAAAATACCCGTACCGCCATTCGTATAGCCATCATAATTCGAGCGTTCCTTTGTCACACACCATTCTGTGTACCTACTATAATCCTCGGCAGTTTCGAAATTTGGTATGCGTACTATGTTATAACGGCTTTTTTCTGTCATGTTTCTGTTTTCACTCCTTTTCCTGTCATTTTCAAGGTCGTCCTGAACTGTGGTTGAAAACCTGTCAACCAAGTCTTCGGCAGACATACCGTTCAAATCGTTGCTGTATTCGTTTACATGCGTTCCCGTACCGACAAATTTCAAAGTACGGTTTATCTCCGATATTATGGAATAATCGTTCAATTCCCCGTTCCTGTACATTCTTGTAACACCCAACAGGAATTTGCAGTCGGCAATACGTGAATTCGGTATGTCATGCCTTATGGCATCAAGAATATCCTGAGCCCTTTCCTGAGACATTCCGTTGTTAACCAAATACTTCCTTGCAAGACTTATGTTCTTGCTTTCACGGTTTTCCTGTAATATGTTTTTGGCCATATATTCAACTTTTATACACTATAAACATAAATATAACTTCTGAACAAAAGAAAACCACACCGAGTAGATGCGGCAGCCTACAAGTCACAGCGTGTCCTCTCATCACCGGTGTGGTCTACAAATTAAATAGTCTCTTGAACATAAAAATATTCTCATCAATATTTGCTTGTTTTCCTTTGTATTTTAAACTATATTTAAGACTAAAAAACAAAAACAGATTATGCTTAACAGATTACATTTAGATTCCATAATAGAGAGCGAAGACAAATATAACGGAAAAAAGGTTTCCGATATAATAAACGGAAACAAGAACATGCTTTTCAAACTCATAAAAAAAGGTTATGATTTTGATGAAGATGTCTTAAGCAGTTGCAAGATAACACGTACAATACGCGATGTCAGATACGAAAACGTCATAGTCGAACACGAGAAAATGACCGAACCAACAAAAATCACTGAGGAAGAAAAAAACGAACCGTCAAGCGATTTGTTGGCCTTTGAATTTCCGGAAGAAGAATACGAAACAGAGGTTATTTTATAACATTTACTGTCAGATCCCCATAATGGGATATGTTACCGTGAATCCAATCATCTACCAATTGTTTGAAAAACTTTTCCCTGTCAGTATCATCTTTAATTTTATCACGGAATTTTTTATGTGAGGCAAGTTTTGAAACAAACCTTTCTATACTAAATGTTTGCATGGGTTCACCTTTTGAGGTTAAGGACTGTATAGCGTATGGTTGAGGTTCTATCAAATCACCGTTCTCGTCCACATCATCATATCTCACTGCTCTATAATGTTTGTCAAGGAATTTTTTAACATCCAACACAAGTTCGGAATTCACCACAAGGGATTCCCGCAATATGGTGTTGTATATACTTTTGACTTGTTTCTCAGTAATGAATATTGTTTTTTTATCTGTTTCCATCATTCTTTCTCCTTTTCCTCATAAATATCCTGATATTTAAAGGTATAACCCTTCTTCACATTGTTGGCCAATATGTAATCGGTCAACTTGTCTTCCAATTTCTTTTGCAACTCCCTCAATATCGGTCTTGCGCCATATTCACTTTCTTCCTTAACGGTTTCAAATATATCGTCAACAAGTTTTCCTTCTGTTATGGATTTGTCAAGACTATAACCCAATTTTTTAACCCTATCACCGACTTTATTGATTTCAATCTTTATAATCTCTTTCAAATTATCATCCGTAAGGTTGTTGAAGAACACTATCTCGTCAACACGGTTTATGAATTCCGGCGGAAGCTCCTTTTTTATGGTTTTCAATATAATATCCTTCTTGGTCATATCGTCTTTTCTGTCACCATAACCGATAAGCCCCTTGAATTCTGAAGCCTCTTTTGTCCCTATGTTTGAGGTCATAATAATAATAACATTCCTGAAATCTACGGTATATCCCTTGTTGTCTGTTAACCTGCCCTCATCAAAAACTTGCAGGAACATGTTGAATATCGCTTCATTGGCTTTTTCTATCTCATCAAGGAGAAGAACACAATGGTTGTTTTTCTTGATAGCCTCGGTAAGTATTCCTCCTTCCTCATAGCCAACATATCCGCTTGCCGAACCTATCAATTTGTTTGTGCTTATCTTGTCCGCATATTCCGACATGTCAAGCCTTACCATGCATTTCTCGTCACCGAAAACTTCTTCCGATATTTTCTTGGCCAAATATGTCTTACCAACACCGGTTGTACCGACAAACATAAGGACAACAGGCACATTCGGATTGGCGATTCCGACACGTTGTCTTTTTACCGCCTGACACACCGTTTCAACAGCCTCGTCCTGCCCAATAACTTTCGACTTTATGACATTGCTCATATTCACAAGCCTTCCTTTCTCCGAACCTCCAACAGTTCCGGCCGGAATACCGGATTTCTCAGAAACAACACGGCAAACGCTTTCCGAAGTGACAAGTATCGGCTTTTTTGAGAGCATGTTCTCTTTCTTGTATCTGTTTATCTCACTCTGTTTCTCGATCTGCCTTCTGCATAAATCATCATACACATCATATGATTTAGAAGTTGAGGAAAATGATTCAATCTCCGCAGTTATCGCGTCATATTCAGAGGTTAATTCGTCAAGCTTCTCGTCTTTCCCGTGTTTGATAAGTTCATACGCAGCAGCAGAATCAAGTATATCCGCTATCGTATACACATTACTACCACCCATGAACCTGTCGGAAAATTCTATGGCTTTTGGAACTACGTCGTTTTTGTATTTGACGTTATGGTATTTCTCATACTTTGACGAAATCTTGTTCACTATCCTGACAAGTTCTTCTCCACGTTTAGGTTCCATTTCTATTTTTTCAAAACGCCTTTCATACCCCTTGTTTGAAGCTATGTACTTTGAATAGCCATCATAGGTTGAAGTCGTTATGAACATTATCCTGTTGTTGGAAAGAATATCCTGAACCATCATCTCGACCGACGATTCGCTTAGCTTGTTATGAAGGGAAAAAACAGTATGTATGTCGTCAAGGAAGAAAATATATTTTCCGCTTTTAGCGGCTATGTCCAACAGAGCCTGATACTTGGCCTCGAAACTACCCCTGAAACCTGTACCTGATAACATTGAAGCAACATCAATCCTTACAAGCCTTTTATCAGCGAAATATGTTGGGACATTACCATCCGCTATCATATTGGCAATATGTTGAACCGTACAAGTCTTTCCGCTACCGGATTCCCCCACAAGCACCACGTTGTTCTTGTCCCTTTTAAGTAATGCGGTGAATATACGATTGATTGTCTTTTCACATCCTATTGCATCGTCAATTCTTCCCTCTTCAGCCATGCGGCTAACGTCAACAAGCTGCTTTTCAACTTCGGTTATCTCATGACGGTGTGTTGGTGAAACAGCGTGTTTTTTAACAGTTTCTGCTGATTGATGATTGGCTTTCTTGGCCCTCGTACTTTGTGGCGTGTCAACACTTTTTTCCGAATTACTATCAATCATGTTCTCCTTCAATTCGGTTACGGTTACACCGAAACGGTTTAGGAACTTTGCAGTCACCTTGTCGTTTGAAAGAATCGACACAAGAAACGAGCAACTGTCTATAACCCTTCCGTCAGAACCGCAATCGGATAAACATTTGTCGTATATTGAGTTGTATTTCGGTTTGTCATTGTTTCCGTTTGCAGATGACAACAAACCATAACATGCCTCCTCCATGGCGACAAGACTGTCACCTGAAACAATCTTCTCCAATGTTTTGTACGCTGCGGAACCTTTGTTCTGCATCACGGAGTATATGTAATACCTTGTCCCTATCTCGGAAGACGGAAAACGCTTTGCTAAATCTGTCTTTATATAGTTGAAAACCGTTTTTGCCTCGTTTGTGAAATTGTATTTCTCAGCCATCAGCCCTCTGTATTCATATATAAGAAAATATAATCTTTCAGCCCTTCCAAAACAAACATATCGCTTTTTGCAGTATATTTGTATCACCAATATAATATATAAATAATAAACACAAAATAACATGGTAACATATAACGTTTACAGCAACAATATCGACCACACGTGGTACGACAGCAGCAATCTTGTATACAGCGCATGCTATGATAGCAACGGGGATTCAAAGACCCTGAAAGTTGTATTCAAGGGAGGAAGAACATACATCTATAAGGGTGTCAGCACAAAGGATTATCTTATGTTTTCAAAAGGGGCACAATCCAATGGAGAGGAATTCAACCGCCATATTGTCAAAAACTATAAAGGTGTCAGATTGGGTGATACAGACCTTGACAAATTGGAGGAACTGAAATCATCTTTCATGGACGAAGGAAAAGAGGTCGAAGAAGCAACAACAGACCTGTCATACCACTTGGAGATAAACGACAAAACCGGTGAGTTCAGATTGAAACTCGGTGACAGAATCATATATGAAGGAATTGAAGGACAGGTGTCAATATCCAACCTATTCAAATCAATGAGACTTGCATGCGCTGTATCCGAACTAAAGGAAGCATTAACAACTGAAGACGATTTCGAACAAAACGAATTAGTTTAAGAATGGGAAAACAGAAAATAGATTTCGGCTTCATACCGTCAAAATATCAGGAAGCTATATTTGATTTCGTACAACACGGAACAGGCAACGCCGTAATCAGGGCGATGGCCGGTAGCGGGAAAAGCACTACTATGGCCACTGCAATGAAACTAATCCCAAAAAAACAGAAATGCCTCTTCATAGCTTTCAACAAGTCAATTGTGGAAGACCTTTCGGAAAAACTGAAAAACTATCCGAACTGCACCGTCAAGACAATACACGGCCTCGGATATTCCATAATACAAAGGAACCTTGAAGAAACACCTGTCTTGGACGAATACAAATACAGGAATTTCCTGAAACAGAATGTATGTGAATTATCACAGCTTGATTGTGAGAATACAAACAGAACCGTGTTGGAAGACTATGTTGACACCATAACAAGTCTTATAAACTTTGCAAGATACAACCTTTGCCAAACACCAAAGGAAGTTAAAGAAATTGCAGACAAATACGGTTTTCCATACTATAACGACGAGTGTGAAGTCACAATAAAATGCCTTGAATGGGGAAAGAAAAACCTGTCAACAATAGATTACACAGACATGGTTTGGCTTCCATATGAATTGTCAATGTCCCCCAAAGGAAACCAATATGATTGGGTTATGTTCGACGAGGCACAGGACGCTTCAAAGGCGTATGTTGACCTTTTTCTTAGAACCTTCAAGAGAGGGACAAGATTCATCGCGGCAGGAGACGAAAAACAAGCCATAAACCTGTTTGCAGGAAGCAGCGCAGATGCGTTCGAATATCTCACATGCTATCCCCATACAAAACTTTTCACCCTTCCTATATGCTACAGATGCGACAGAGTGATAATAGAACTCATACAAACGTTGGAACCCGATATTGAAGCAAGAGAAAACGCAGGAGGAGGAAATATCTTTTATGATTGCCACATAAGCAAGATAAAAGATGGCGATATGGTGTTATGCCGCTCAAAAGCCCCTCTTGCCAAGCTATATGCCAAGTTAATAAAAAAGGGGGTAAACTGCCACATAAAAGGAAGCGATATCGGGACAAACCTTATAGAACTGATAAAGTCAACAGGAGCCAAAAAAATAAATCCCGAAATGCTTGAAGACGGTCTATTCATACGCCTTTATGAACGCATGATAAACGAACGTAACAACATGATGGAAAAACACGGCCTTGACATATGGGACGCAACGCTCTCTTCACCGGTTTTGTCATTGTATGACATGATAGAAACCATACGCATATTCTCTGAAGGATGTTCCACCGTGGATGAAATTACAACAAAGATAGAGAAGACGTTCAAGGACGAGTCAGACGGTATTTGTCTTTCAACCATACATAAAGCAAAAGGTCTTGAAGCCGACAATGTCTATATCCTTTGCAGAAGCACAATGCCGCCGAAACGAGCCTCAAAGGATTGGGAAATATTACAGGAAAACAATTTAATATATGTGGCATTCACAAGAGCAAAACATGTACTTGGCTTTGTCTCTGAAGACGAAATAAAACCGTCAGGCAGTTTGGATAACGATGAAACAATCGTTAACGACATTGCATTCATCGAAAAGCAAGTTTGCAGAGTCCTATGTATCCCCTTTACGGAAGACAAACAATCCACAAGCTTTGCCAAATTCAGACTTAAAGCCGCAACAAAAATTGAAAACAAACATAAAAACGATAATATGCTATACGTCGAAACAATTGAAAATGAAGAAGAAATGTCTTTAGATGAACTTTTGGAAAGCCTTTAAAAGAAAAAATAACCGGAAATTAATTTCCGGTTATTTTGTATTATCTATACTTAATAGATTGGTTTACGGTTCGGTTTGTTCGTCATCGTCATCAGAACCGCCGTCTGTTTCATTTTCATTGGCCGCATTTACGAAGCCCTCACCGAATACAAGCACCTTTGCCTTTTCACCGGCAACCTCCGCAACCTGAGGATACGCGTATTCGTCACCGTTTGACATGAATGTATCAAAAGCGTCTGTAACCAACTCGCCTTCAGCGGATGGAGCATAAGTAGCTTCTTTCTGTGTCGGTATGGTGTTCACACCGATTGCATCCAAGGGATTGTCGTCATAATTGTCCCAAGCGAAAATTCTGTTATCGTCCATTTTGTTTCTCTATTGTTTTTATATTATTTTTCCTTTTATAAATATAAATATCTGAATCAAATGTTATTTAATTGCTTTAACATTTTTTAAGAAAATAGAAATGTATGCATAATGAATTTTGATATATATTAGGAGTGTTAAAAAAATAAAATTTTAAATTATTATGTTTGAATTGTACGAACCAATTGACGAAAAAGACAAACCCAAATCAGAATTCGACAGAGTAAATTCCGAATTTTGGGCTTCAATAATCCTGTTCCTTATATCACCGTTCGTGTTCTGGGGAACATTCCTATACTGTTTAATAAAAGACAAGTTTAAATAGTTTATTATATTCACCATATTTATTATTTGACAAAAATAACAAATGAATTTAAAAACAAAAATCAATATGGCGAATCAAATTAAACTTAATGAGGAGCAACTCAGGAACATGATTATGCAGGCCATCAACGAGGAGATGCAAGAAGGTTACTTCGGTAATCTCCTAAAACGTGGCGCCAACAAAGTAGCCAATGCCGGCAAACAGTTTTATAAGAACTACCAAGCTGACAAGGCCGCGTTCAACGCACAAACGGCCAACGAGAAGAATGCCATGCAACAAGCCAAGGCAGGTATGCAACAGGCTAAAACAGGTGTCCGTGATGCAAAAAGGGTAAACCGTGATATCCAAGGAAATCTCCAAAAGGATTATCAGAACCTTACCGATATGCAGAACAGGTACAAACAGATTGACGACACCATAACCTACGAAATCGGTCAAATCAAACGCAGAATAGGACAGCTGTCAAAACAGGCTCAAACAAACTACACCACTGCACAAGACACCTCCGCCAAAGCGAAAGAAGCTTACGGTTCCTCAAAATCAGCATACCGCACGGCAAAACAGAACGCCACAAACACCTACGGTATATCCAAACCGCAACAACAGGCCGTGAATGAGGCAATAGATATTGCGGTTGACAGAATCTTAAACGAAATCAAAAAACATTAAAAAGCACAAACCTCTAAAAACAAGAAAAATCACCTGCACAAACACAGGTGATTTTTCTTTTTAAAACAAACCGTTCCTTTTCTCGAATTCATTGAAAAGAAGATCGCTAATTTCAAGCGATAGCTCAACAAGATTTTCCTTGTTGAACGGAATGTTTTTTCCATCATCATCGTTTATTGTGCAATCTGAATTTATGAGTGCACACAGAACATCTTTTGCAAGATTCAATTTGATTTTTTTAATTTCCATAACACCATTATTTCTCTTTCTGACTACTCCCACAGTTAAAACTGTGGGGTTCTTGGGGCAAGCATAGTGCAACCACTTACTTTAAGCCCGCAAAGGGATAGTCCTTCCCTCTCTATATTTATAAATAGTTGTTAAACTATTTCTTTTCCGCACATTGGACAATATTTAATCGGAATCCATACCTTTGACACTCTTCGCATATCGTCAGCAAAGTATACATTTAGATTTGATATCAAACCGTCATGTTCATGTCTTCTTTCTGAAATTGGCGTTGGTGGTATAATTGCGGCCATTACTTCATAATTTTCCAAGTTGCTGTCAACGGAAATTGGTAGTAATTCACGATACTTATGATTATAATCATCCATTTTGTCTGATGTTAATGCTTCACAATATTTGCACATAAAATATAATTTAAGTTAAAACGGTAAATCTATTTCTTTGAAATTTTCATAATCAATGCCAGCTTTTTCAATGCCTTTAATTAAGTTTTCCAGATAATGTTTAACCTTTAAATTACATTCTATTATATCTGGTTCTACGTTAATTGTGTATGGAATCATGTCTATTGCAATTTGAATTCTATCAATGGCCCTTCTTTTCTGTATATCATATCGAAGGTTTTTCATTTTTCCCATAACTCTGGCGCCTTCACATGATATATGTCTGTTTCTCTTGTGTTCTTCAGACATTCCATCGTAATACGGATTCAGCCTTACAACATCCTTGCTATATCCTTTACTCATCTTTTCCGAATTTTTCTTTTAATCTTAAATATTCGTGAAATTCTTGCATTTCACGTGTTTTTTTCATGGCATCTTGTTGATGTTGCAATTC
>Ga0310691_10000810_pt1 | contig 53820 bp, 50 predicted proteins | sample 176DNAGHGlowgp2_FD_203887 | JGI IMG/M metagenome (GOLD analysis project Ga0310691, IMG submission 203887) | Sheep rumen microbial communities from Palmerston North, Manawatu-Wanganui, New Zealand - 1766 DNA GHGlow gp2 (v2) (version 2) | ecosystem: Host-associated > Mammals > Digestive system >... | reverse complement strand
CAGATGGCGGCATCTACTGTTGTGAGATGAAGGACTTGGAAGAATTGGTTGACTTCCTGGATAGATTCCACAAGGAACTAAGCATTGACCAGAAGGATATTTCAGGTTACCGGGAAGATGCTGAAGAATTTATCCGAACGGGGAATATGTATCTTTGGAAGGATGAACAGGGGCGCAACGTAGCCAGTTGTAAATATGCACCTGACGGAGATATGGCATCTATAAACCTTGTATTTACACGGCCTGAATTTAGAAGAAGACATTATGCGGAAAATCTTGTGTATCAGGTGACGATGAAAGTGAAAGAGGCAGGATACGTACCGATGCTTTATACCGATGCAGATTATGTAGATTCCAATGCCTGTTATGAGAAGATAGGCTATGTCCTTCGTGGCAAGCTGTGCACGATCGGCTAAGCATTTTGCAGTAAGTCAGATTTAGAATTCCAGATAGATTATGAAGCTGGATACGGTGGCAAGGTGTTGCTCAACGAAAACGGCGTTGAAACCATCGCGCTGATCGAACGGATCAAAAATGCGAAGGATTTTGTGTAAATTGGTATAGATGCTTTCATGCATCTATGCTTGTACGTCATTCGAACGATGGAAAATTATATTTGTATGATGTTATAGACATAAAAAAAGAAACGAGCAACTCTCTCGGCGAATAATCGCTTACCAGACAAAAAACCCATTTCTTTTACGAGGATAATACTATGGTAAAGGATAAATGTCAATCTGATTATTCAAATGTATCGGTAACGAAATTAAGGATGGAAATAATAATGGATATTAAAATTCGGGAAGCGCTTCGTATATAGGAAGAAAACTGATGAACTATTTTGTAGAAGGATTACAGGGGAGCGGGAAAAGCACCTTTGTCAAAAAACTGTCCGAAAAATATCCTGAGTATAGGGCGTTCCATGAAGGAGACTATTCTCCGGTGGAACTGGCCTGGTGTGCTTACACATCCCGCGATATTTATTTGGATATCCTGGATAAATACGCCGGTATAAAAAAGGATATAACCGCAAAGAGTTTCGAAGAAGATGAGCATATGATCATCTGTTACACACAAATTCTTACGGATATTCCGGGTTTTCACAAGGACCTGGAACAATATGAGATCTATAATAATCGCGTATCGCGGGATGCTTTCAAAAATATAATTCTGGGCAGGCTTGCTAATTGGAACACGGACAATAACATATTTGAATGTTCCCTATTCCAGAATATCGTAGAAGATATGATACTGTTTCAGGTTGCTTCCGATGAAGAGATCATTGCGTTTTACCGGGAGATCAAAAAAGTTCTGGAAGGACGGGATTATCATATCGCATATCTTTTAAGCGAAGATATCCGCTCAAATATCGATGTGATCAGAAAAGAACGCTCGGATGATCAGGGGCATGAACTATGGTTTCCGCTGATGCTTGGATATTTTAATGAATCACCATATGCAAAAGAAAACGGATTGTCCGGCGAAGAAGATATGCTCTCGCATTTTAAGCACAGACAGGAACTGGAGCTTTTGATATGCAGGGAGGTGTTCCCGGACAGGTACACTGTATTTAAGTCGAAGAATTATAATGACGAAGATATTATCAGCGACTGTCCTTCAAGAAGGATTTATGAAGCTGTAAAAAAGATTCCCTATGGCCATGTGGCTACATATTCACAGGTTGCAGAGATTGCGGGAGATAAGAAGATGGCGAGGGCAGTTGGTAACGCGCTTCACAAGAATCCGGATCCTGAAAATATTCCCTGCTTTCGTGTCGTGAATGCAAAAGGAGAACTTGCAGGTGAGTTTGCGTTCGGAGGCCCGGGAGCACAGGCGAAACTGCTGGAAGCAGAGGGGATAAAAGTTGTTGACGGAAAAGTTGATCTTACCGTATTTCAGTGGAAATACTAATCTTGGGTAAAAAGAAAATAACTGCTATAATAAACATGACATACAGTTGTCGTGTTTATTTTGATATGATACATACGGAGCGTGAACAGGATGAAGATAGACAGGCTGATCGGAATACTGTCAGTGTTGCTGCAGGAAGAGAAAACCACAGCACCGGAGCTGGCAGAGCGGTTTGAAGTTGCATTGGAATTCGGTTAAGGCTGATGGAGAGGTGCCGGATGACATCCTGAAGGATTTGCTTGATAAAGCATATCAGATAGTACTTGGGAGCTTCAGTAAGAAGAAGCAAAAGGAAATCTTATGATGAGCCTGCTACGGTTACTATGATGCATGAGTTTCTTGAACAGCAGGGTTATGAACTTGATATTACAGATAAGCGGCTTCATCATGAGATATATTTGAGCGATGCCAGGAAGGTTGCTCCTGAGAAGTTAAAGACTGTGATCAGGCACCCAATCAAGGTTAAGGAGAATTAAGCATATGGAATACATCAGAGTAACAAAGGATAATCTGGAAAAAGAACACATCTGCTGCGCTATTTCCAACAACAAGGACGTGCAGGTGTCTTCGAAGAAGGCATGGCTCTCGGACAGATTTGATGACGGTCTTGTTTTTTTAAAGAGTGTGGAACGTGGCAAGTGCTTTATCGAATTTATTCCTGCGGAAAACGCATGGGTTCCTATTGAGGCTGACGGGTATATGTACATCGACTGCCTATGGGTGTCCGGGTCTTTTAAGGGGCATGGATACTCTTCGGATCTGTTAAATGCCTGTATAGAGGATAGTAAGGAGAAGGGGAAGAAAGGGCTTTGCATATTATGCGCCGCAAAGAAAATGCCGTTTCTTGCCGATCCGAAGTTTTTAAAGTACAAGGGTTTTATTGTAGGTGATGAAGCGGATAACGGTATCCAACTTTGGTATTTACCGTTTTATGAGAAAGCAGATGCACCACAATTCAAAGAATGCGCTAAGCATCCGCATATAGAAGAGAAGGGCTATGTTTTGTATTACACGAGTCAATGCCCTTTTAATGCAAAGTATGTTCCGGTCTTGGAAAAGACTGCTAAAGAGAATGGCATTCCCTTCACGGCGATTCACATAGAGAGCAGGAAAGAAGCACAGAATGCTCCGACTCCGATCACGAATTATGCTCTGTTTCATAATGGGGAATATATTACAAATGAACAGATGAATGATACGAAGTTTCTGAAACTGGTTAATGGATAGATAAATTCAGGCACCTCCCGCATATAATACGGGAGGTGCTTTTTGAATGAAGACAAGCGTTATGCCGTCAAAAAAGCGGAAAATGACTGAGGAGAGCGTCTATGAATCATTAAGGCTTTTTGATAAAATATAATAAAAGCAGAGGGGGCCGCGATGATAGTTACAAGCAAGACAAAATATGAGGCTTCAGGAACAGAACCTGTTAAATATACGGCTTATGAGGTAGCCCGGGAAAAAGAAAACATTGAACCCCGGGCGGAAAGGACTTTATATTAAACTATGAAGACAAGAGAAGAAACGGAAATGTTTGGAAAGAACGTCCCTTACGAGAATATCAGATTTTTTGAACTGGATAAGACATTTGAACTGAACAATGAACAGTTCGTGCAGCTCATGACAAGAGGGCACCTGCCGGATTTAAAGGTCATGGTCTTTGACAGACCGTGGAACAGGGAAGTCTTAATAAGAACCGTCCCTGTGACTTACGGAGGTAATGTATGAAAAAGATCGCTTTGATCACTGACGGCTGGAAAAGATATGTGACTTATGCCTGGGTGGTGGGCATAATGGAAGGTGCCAAGAGACATGGCGTTGATATCAACCTTTATACCTTTAACACCAACGGCAATTTAAGTCATGACGGAAAGTACAATGAGGGCGAGTACGCTTTATACGAACAGATAGACTACGACGATTTCGACGGTTTTATCTTTGACTGTACCAATACCGAGGATCCCAAGATCATAGCTGCCACGGTCGAGAGACTCAAAAAAGTGAATGTGCCCGTTGTGAGTATCTCGTATTATGTCGAGGGCTTTCATTACGTAGGAAATGACAATAAAAACCTTGTCCGTCAGATGGTAAAGCACATGTATGATGTTCACGGATGCCGGAAAATGGTATTTGCCGGAGGACCGGAATATCATTATGAGAACATACAGCGTTTTGAGGCATTCTGCGAGACTATGGAAGAACTGGGACTCCCGGTCTCCGAAGATATCTACATGTTCGGCGACTTTGATTTTGATACCGGCGTTCGCTATTTCTCGGAATGGGTGGATGCGGGTAAGGAATTTCCCGATGCTTTTATCTGCGCCAATGACAACATTGCGGCAGGTATATGTAAAGAGGCAATGCAGCGGGGGTATGAGATCCCGCGGGATTTCAGAGTCACGGGCTTTGACAATCTCGACAAGGCGGCTTACTACAAGCCTCAGATAGCAAGTGTAAATCACAATCGCGGAACACTCAGTAACCGTGCTTTTGATGTGTTGTACGCTCTTATGAATCACGAAGAGGTCGACATCTATACATATATGCACAGCACCATAGTTCCCGCCGAGACTTGCGGATGTCCCAATACCGGTCTCGTTGACTATCGCGATTATGCCAAGTGGCAGATTGACTTCAGGGTAGACCTTGACCGACACGAAGAACATACGCAGGAACTTGATAAGCGTTTTGCGGAGTGTAAGAATATAAGCGGTATTATTGACAGTTTTGCGGGATATATCAGAAATCTCGAATGCGCCGGCCTTTTCATATGCGTGGACAAGGCACTTTTGGAAGCCATGCCGGAAAGCAGGTTTTCCGAGGATAAGCTTGATATGGATTCCCTTGTCACGGTAGCGGGCGAGGATCGCGGAAAGCGTCTTTATTCGATCAGAAATTACAGGGATGTCATGGAATATCTTGATTCTTCGGATAAGACACGCGATTATATGTTTTTCCCGATCCATTTCAGAAACCGGCGTGTGGGAGTTACCATATTGCTGGAGCCCGATTTCCTATATGACCACTATCTGTTCTATGATGCGCATCATACCTTTATCAACAGGCTCCAGACTCTTTTTATCCGGGAGCAGCTTGAAAATGCGGCCGAAAGGATGAGAGGGCTTTATAACCGTGACGTTCTCACGGGCCTTTATAACAGGATCAAATACAATGAGATGATCCTGCCCAAGTTTGACGATTACCGCAAGAACGGTGTTGTCTGCGCAGTATGTTTCTTTGATGTCGATCATTTCAAGTCGATCAACGATACATACGGGCATGATTTCGGTGATAAGGTGCTTCTTACCATATCCGCGGCGATAAATACATTTAAACCCGGAGATTCTTATGCCTACCGTTTCGGCGGTGACGAATTTGTTGTATTTATTCCCTATGCATCGCAGGAAAAGGTTAACCGCTTTACAAACCGTGTTCACGACGGACTCGCAAAGCGAAACATCGAAGTGAGTACGGGAGTCATATATACGGATCCGGAATCTTTAAGTACACCCGAGGAATATCTTGTAATGGCCGACAAACACATGTATGAGGTAAAACGTGCCCGTAACAGTGCCGTCGGTGAAAAGCCGATCGTTGACGCTCCTTTTGAAAGCCCGAAATTTTTAAAGGGCGTTGATGTTTCGAGTATTCCCGAGAAAGAAGAAAAAGGCCTTGTTTTCAGGGATATGGACGGGATAGCCGCCGATCCCATGGACCTTCTTGTTAAGTACGGCATAAACTCTGTACGTCTGCGCATATGGAACGACCCTTCAAATGTACCTGAATCCGGAGGATATTGCGATCTTGCAAGGACCATAGCAATGGCACGCAGGATAAAAGAAAAAGATATGCATTTCCTGCTGGATTTTCATTATTCCGATCACTGGGCAGATCCCGGACAGCAAAGAAAACCTGCAGCCTGGGAAGGACTTGGATTTGATGAACTGGTTCAGGCCGTATATGACTATACGCATGATGTGCTTGTCAAACTATCCGAAAACGATGCACTTCCCGACACGGTGCAGATCGGAAATGAGGTAAGGAGCGGGATACTGTTTCCCGATGGAGCCGTTCCCGATTACCACGCACTTGCAAAGCTCATCAATGCGGGAATACGCGCGGTGCGTGATATCTCGGAAACTATCGAGGTCATGATCCATATGGATCAGGGGGGACGTTTCTTTTGCCTGCGCGACTGGTTTGATGCAATGTTTGCTGCGGGAATGGACAAGATCGACGCGATCGGTATTTCCTTTTATTCCTTCTGGCACGGCACTTTCAAGGATCTTAAGGACTGTATGGCACAACTTATCGATCGCTACAAACTGCCGGTATATGTCGTTGAGACCGCACATCCCTGGAGACATTGTCCGCTTGAGCATGTCAACCGTGAGATGATGAAGATGGCGGGATTCCCGGCCGGAATAGAGGAACAGCGCAAGTCGCTTTCGCTTGTCATGCAGATCGCTTCGGAAGTTTCGGGAGATTTAAGGACCGGAGTATATTATTGGGAACCGCTCTGCTTTACCGATAAAAACATCAGCAGCTGGGACGAAAATATGGGTATGATGGATACGGAAGGGTGCCTGCTTCCTTCGTTTGCGGCCTTTAAGGATTTTGACCCCTCACATCCCTTTGTTTCCGATGTTGACAGTTATATTGCGTCTCTTTACACCAGAAAACCCGAAGAGATCCCTCCCACGGGGACAAACCTCATTCCCGATGGCGCCTTAACGGACGCAGCCATGGGCTGGTGGATATGCAAAAAGCCTGACGATACGGATGTAAAGTGGGATAACGGAGAACTTGAATTTTCGAGTCTTTCGAATTTCGTATTTGAAGTCAGCAGGGATATTCGTATCGAGAAGGCGGGTAAATACAGGCTTTCGGTGGAATACAGAGGTGCCAATACCACCGGCGTTACGGTAAAACTCTTTCTTAAGAGAGTTAATTGCAACGAAGAAGTGCTCTGTGAGAAGGATATCTATCCTTCGGATATAGATTTTGTGCTCACATCGCTTGATGTGGAGATACCCGAAGCCGGAAACGTAAAGATAGGGCTCAAGGTCGATGCACCGCCCGTTTACGGCAAGATAAGAAACTTCAGCCTCGTGGAGATATAAGCAGTCAGCTAAACATCCCCCGTGACTTCTTAAGATATGATGAATATAACTGAGATTTGCGGCAATTTCATAGATAAAACCATTATTTCCGCCACTCCGTTCGGTGACGGACACATAAATGACAGCTTTCTTATAAAGACCGACGGTAATATGTACATATGCCAGCGTGTGCAAAAGAAAATGGATACCTCGGTCCTTACAAAGAACTACGGGCTTTATTCAACGGCGTGCGACAATTTTTCTTTTCGCTACCCCACATGGATCAAAACCCGGGAGAACGGCTTTTTCTTTACCGATGAAACGGGCGATCACTGGCGGATGTATCCGTATATCCCGGGAGAAGTTTTATCTGCGCCGTTATCGGAAAGAGAACTATATGCCTGCGGCCGGGGGCTTGCAAAACTTCACCTGATACTTGATACCGTTAAAGAGCCGCCCGAAGCGGTTTATCCGATGCTTCATGACCTTAAGTATTATTGGGAAAGGTATGAAGCGTTGTTTGAAGGACCCGATCTTATTGCCGAAAACAGGGATTTAAATATCGAAAAGATCATAAGCACAAATATCGACAGATTCCTTGCCGTAAGCAATGACAGGACCGCAGTGATCCACGGGGACGCAAAACTTGCGAACATTCTTTTTAAAGACGGTGAAGTTATCGCTTTTATAGATATAGATACCGTTATGAGAGGTTCAAGAGCCGAAGATCTTGCGGACCTTATAAGATCCGCATGTACCGGAAACGGCGGTGTTGACTTAAAAAGCGCCGACAACATCATAAAGGGATATGTCGATACGGCGCCCGGCCTCTTAAGCTCACGCGAGATATCACTTATTCCGGAAACGGTTAAAAAGATAGGATTTGAGCTTGCTTTAAGATACTATACCGATTCAATCTCTAAGGTTAAGCTGTTCAAGGAAAACTACCCCGGGTATCTGCTTGAAAAGGCGGAAAAACAGCTGTTAATAATCGGACAATGATCATTTTCGATGATAAAACAATGATACTTATTATATTTGAGTACACAAATCTCAGATGATATAATATTTGCCATGAAAAGTTTAAGGGGAAAAATGACAATTCTCATAGTGCTGGTTGTTATGGGAAGCTCGATGTTGCTTTCTCTTTTCAGCTACCTAAGAGCCAGAAGCAGTCTTATGTCGCAACTTGAAGATAACTATGCGGTTGCGGCAGAAAAGTATGCCCTTGAACTTACCGCCTGGTTAAACACCAATGCCACGATAATAGATACTCTTGCGGCGGAGATCGCCGTTAACGGGATATCTTACGAGGGTTACGACGAATTTCACGAATATCTCATAGAAAGCAACGAACTTCTTAACAAAAACGGATATGTTTATGATATTTACTTTACATATCCCGATAATTTCATGGTTTGCGCATCTGACTTTCTGGCGGACGGAACGGTTGATTTTGTACACGAAAGAGAGTGGTATACCACTTCGGCGCTTACCGGAGAACTGTTCTATTCAACACCGTATCTTGATTCCGATACTTTAAAACCCATCATTACGATCTCAAAGGCTGTATACAAAGACGGCAAGCTCTTAGGTGTTCTGGCTGCCGATATTTTCGTTGACGTGCTGGTCGATATGGTAAGCCGTGCGGATGTCGGCACCGGCAGTTATGCATTTTTGCTCGATCAGAATATGCAGGTCATCACTCATCCCAACAGTGCATATGATTATACCGATAAACCCATAAACCTCATGGATGTTCTCGACGCTCCTTATGAGCTGCTGGTCGACAATATAAAAGCCGATACCGGGAGAATGGTCTTTTTAAACGACTATGACGGGACCGTAAGAGGAATAGTATCTGCCGAAATGATCAATACCGGATGGTATGTGTGTATAGCGACCGATATAGAAGAACTTGAAGGAAGCGTATATTCACTTATGCGCGGATTTATAATCGCCGCCGGCGTTGCCATACTGATAAGCGTAATAATAGCAATATTCCTCGCAAGAGTGCTCGATCAGCTGAGCAGACAGGAACAGGAATACAAACAGGAAGTGTTACGCCTTGAAAAGCAGGCGGCCGATGAAGCCAGCGAAGCCAAGAGCCGCTTCCTTGCCGATATGTCTCATGAGATACGTACGCCCATCAACACGATCATCGGTATGAACGAGATGATCTTAAGAGAGTCGGATAACCGCGATATCATGGGATATTCCGAAAACATCAAACAGTCCGGCAACAGTCTTTTGCAGCTTATTAACGGGATACTTGACTTTTCCAAGATCGAAGACGGAAAAATGGAGATAGTTCCCGCAAAATACAATGTCGCAGCCCAGATATCTTATCTCATCAATTCGATATCCGAGCGTGCGGCGGCCAAAAACCTTGATCTTAATACCAACATCGACAGAGGGATCCCCTCGGAACTTTTCGGCGATGACGCCCGCATAAATCAGGTCCTCATGAACCTTCTTACCAATGCGGTCAAATATACCGACTCAGGATCGGTAACGCTTTGCATAAACCAGGTTACAAGGCGGGATGAACGCATTCAGTTATGCTATGAAGTCATGGATACGGGAATCGGCATCAAAGAAGAAGACATGCCCAGACTTTTTGAATCATTTGAAAGACTTGATGTTGTGAGAAACCGCAATATCGAAGGCACCGGTCTTGGCATGACCATTACAAGACGCCTCCTTGAACTTATGGGAAGCGAACTTAAGGTTAAGAGCACCTACGGCAGGGGAAGTACGTTTTCTTTTGAATTATGGCAAAAGATAGAGGATCCCACACCTATGGGCGATTATCGCGAAGCTGTCGGCAATGCGCTTTCGGGAAGCGATTACCGCGAGTCGTTCCATGCATCAAACGCACGGATACTCGTTGTCGATGATACGAAACTCAATATATTTGTGGTCGAAAATCTCCTCAAAAAGACAGGGATCACTATAGACACCGCTCTTAACGGAGAGGATGCCATAGCGCTTGCATCCGAAAACAGTTATGATGTCATACTGATGGATCAGCGTATGCCCGAAATGGACGGAATCGAGGCAATGCGACGTATCCGTGCATATGAGAATACTATAGGCAAAAGAACGCCCATCATCTGCCTGACAGCGGATGTGATAAGCGGGGCTCGTGACAGATATCTCGCCCAGGGATTTGATGATTATATCACTAAGCCGATAGACGGCATTTTGCTTGAAAAGATGCTCATGAGATACCTTCCCGGGGAGAAGGTGGAGGTGATCGAAATATCCGGAAACGAGACTGTAAGCGAAAACGTGATCGGAAAAGACAATTTATTCGATGAACTCTCCGAGAGAGGCGTTGATATCATGACGGGGCTTTCCTATTGTGCAGGGGATACTGCGATGTACCGCACAATACTTGATACCTATGCCAAGGAGGGGAGCGACCGTGCACATAAGATAAAGACCTGCTTTGATACCGAAAACTGGAAGGATTACGGCATTTACGTCCATGCTCTTAAGAGCAGTTCAAAGACAATAGGAGCGGTCAAACTTTCCGAGATCGCAGCGGGTCTTGAAACCGCGGCAAAAGAAAATGATATTGAAGCCATAAAGACCGATCACTCCCGCGCGCTTCTGGAATTTGAGAAGATCGCTCTTACAATAAAAAAACATACACAAACGGGGGACTCGGAAGATGCGGGTAAAACAGCCGACGGACTCGGAAAAGAAGCGTCCGATGAGCCTGTGATCATTGAATTTTCGCCCCAAAATTAACCGATTATTTTGTCCCCTCCCGACGAATAGGTAGTATAATATTTTAGACACTTAAATATTTATACTGATTGGTCGGAGGTGTGATAATGAGATTTGGCGAGGAATCGTTGGTTTATACCAATGAAAACTGTGTAGGATGTAATAAATGTATAAGTGCCTGCAGCTGCATGGGCGCTTGCGTTTCCACAGCTCCCGATGAAAACGGCAATTCACGTATTGAAGTTGACAAAGATAAGTGTATCGCCTGCGGTGCATGCTTGGATGCATGTGAACATCATGCAAGAGAATTCAGGGATGACACCGAAGAATTCTTCGAAGCACTCAAAAAAGGCGAAAAGGTATCGGTTCTTATAGCTCCCGCATTTCTTGCGGATTATCCCAAAGAATATCAGAGAGTACTGGGCGGACTCAAAAAGCTCGGTGTGGATCGTTTCATAAGTGTTTCTTTTGGCGCAGATATCACTACCTGGGCCTATATCAAATATATTCAGACTCATAATTATCTGGGCGGTATTTCACAGCCCTGTCCCGCGGTTGTGGGCTATATCGAGAGATATCTTCCCGAAGTTCTTCCAAAGCTCTTCCCCGTACAAAGTCCCATGATGTGTGCGGCCATTTATGCGCGTAAAGAGATGGGACTTAAGGAAAAACTCGCATTTATAAGCCCCTGTATCGCCAAAAAGATGGAGATCTCCGATCCAAATAATAAGGGATACATTAATTTCAACGTAACGTTTGACCACCTTATGAAGTATATAAGGGAAAACAATCTTATGGGCGATCCCTATAACGATGAGATAGAATACGGTCTCGGATCCATATATCCCATGCCCGGCGGACTCAAAGAAAACGTATACTGGCTGCTCGGCAATGAAGTGTTCATCCGTCAGATCGAAGGCGAAAAGAGAATGTATCATTACTTAAGAGCAAACGCCGACAGGATAAAGGGCGGAAAGACCCCTTATCTCTTTATCGATGCTCTTAACTGTGAAAACGGATGTATATGCGGAACCGCTACCGAACCCGAGATCACCGATTCCGACGATCCGCTTTACCACATTCACGATATACAGGAAAGTGTCAAGAAAAATTCCGGTAAGAGTGCATGGGCGAGAGGTCTTACCCCCGCAAAGCGTCTTGATGCATTAAACAAGCAGTTTGCGGGACTTAACCTTGATGATTACTTAAGAAAATATACCGACAGATCTCGCGAATGTGCTCACAAGATCCCTACAGAGGCACAGCTTGACGCGGTATTTAAGGAAATGAACAAATTTGACCGTGAATCAAGAGCCATCAACTGTTCTTGCTGCGGTTACGATACATGTAAAGAGATGGCTACAGCCATATTCAACGGTTACAATCACAAAGATAACTGCGTTCATTACTTAAAGGATATCGTTGAGGCCGAAAAGAAAGAAGCCGAAGCGATGGTTGAGCATGAAAGCAAAGCACTTGCCGACCAGAGACAGGCCATCATGAGCACCATCAATGAGATCAACGATCGATTCAATATATTAAGAGATTCAATGCATGACATGACTGTGGGCAACACCTCAAATGCCGAGGAAAGTTCCCGCATATCCGGTGATATGGTGGATGTATCCAATTTCTGCGACAGATTGAGCGAATCCATCAATCATATCAATGAATCACTTGCGGAACTGACCGAAAACAACATAAGAGTCGTTGATATCGCGGATCAGACAAACCTTCTGGCACTTAACGCTTCGATAGAGGCAGCACGCGCCGGAGAAGCCGGTCGCGGATTTGCGGTTGTTGCCGGTCAGATCAATACTCTTGCATCCGATTCCAAGGAAACCGCGGAAAGCAGCGGAGAAGCCAACAAGAATATCGAAAGCGCCATCAAGACTATCGTTGCTGAAACAGCACAGTTACTCGAAATCGTAAACAGCGTAAATGAGCGTGTTCAGAACCTTGCGGCTTCCACCGAGGAAATGTCCGCATCTGCAGGAATCGTATCCGCGGGAATGGAAGAAGTACGTGAAAAACTTGCGGCACTTGTAGAAAGTACCGAAGAATAAATAATAAATTTCAGGAGGCACAGGAATGGTATCAAATAATAAGATCGGGGTTAAAGAGATAGCTATAACGGGGGTATTGCTTGCAATATGTATTGTAAGTCAGTTTTTTAAAAGTTTAAGCATCTTCATTACGGGGCCTATCATCAATGCATGTATAGTACTTGCGGTACTTGCGGCAAATCTTGTATGCGGGATCATATTGAGTTTCATCACACCCGTAACGGCTTATTTTATAGCAGCAAGTCCGGTAATGACAGCGGTTCCGCTCATTGTTCCTTTTATAATGCTGGGTAATGCGGTACTTGCGGTTGCGGTTCACTTCCTTATCAAAAAAGATGCTTTGAAGAGTCGTAACGGCGGAGGTATAATCGCATATGTCAAAGCTGTAGCATGCGCATTGTTAAAGGGTGCATTCATGGGACTTACCATATCTCTCTGGCTGTTACCCACATTTATTCCGGCCGAAAGTCCCCTAAGACAGAAAATGCCCGTATTCCAGACAACATTTTCGCTTTATCAGTTCCTGACCGCTCTTATCGGATTTGTATATGTATACATCATCTGGGCAGCGCTTTATAAAACACTTAAGCGCGAGACCGGAAACGATGCCGGAAAGCTTTGATCCCGGCTTGACATTTTGAGGAGACTTAGCAGCACGATATGGCAAATTTTACGGGAAAGGCGATAAAAGAGTCTTTCGTAAAACTGTTAAATGAAAAACCGCTTGCCAGGATAAGCGTAAAAGACATAGTCGAAGACTGCGGGATAAACCGGAATTCCTTTTATTATCATTTTCAGGACATTCCCGCACTTTTAGAAGAGATCATCACAGAGCAGGCCGACGAACTGATCGCAAACTATCCCGAGATAGAATCGCTTGAAGAGGGTATAGAGGTTGCCACCGATTTCGCGATCAAAAACAAAATGGCGGTATTTCACATCTACAATTCCGTCAATCGCGATATGTACGAAAAGTATACGATGCGTCTTATAAAACATGTCGTGGCCAGATATCTTGAAGTGGCATTCAAGGATTCGGGAGTGTCACCCGAAGATAAAGATCTTGCGATAAGGCTTGTATCCTGCAGCCTGTTCGGTCTTGTATATGACTGGCTTGACTCGGGCATGAACGAGGAACGCCCTGCGGACATACACAGAGTATGCGAACTTTGCAGGGGCATACCCGAAATAATAATCGCGCGCAGTAACAGCTGAAGCCATTTAAAACATAATATATCGATGAATTTGGGCAGACCGGAGGGTTTGCCCATTTTTTGTACAATTTAAAGGATGTGCCCAAAATTTGGACACACCCTCTTTTTTTGCCCGTTTAAAGGCTTTTTAAGCTGTTGTATAAAGGTGAATGTAAAAAGAAAACGATAGAAAAGGAGATCGATCAAGTTATGAAATTCGCAAAAGGTGTTGTTAAGTCAAGAGTTGTGATTTTGACGGTTGCGATCCTTTTGATGATCCCAAGCCTGTATGGCATGCTTCACACAAGGATCAACTACGATATGCTCACATATCTGCCGGGCAACATGGATACCGTTAAAGGACAGGATATCCTTATGCAGGATTTCGGCAAAGGAGCATTTTCTTTTGTCGTAGTCGAAGGAATGAAAGATAAGGACGTAAGCGCCCTGGCAGATAAGATAAGAGCCGTCGATCACGTGGAAACGGTGCTTTGGTACGATTCGTTCGTGGATGTCGATGTACCCAAGGAAATGCTTCCCGATGAGATATATGACATATTCAATAAAGGCGACTGCACGATGCTCGCCGTATTCTTTGACAGTTCTACTTCCGCGGACGTCACGATGGATGCGATAAAGGATATCAGGAGCATTTGCAACAAAGACTGTTTTGTATCCGGAATGTCTGCGCTGGTAACGGATCTTAAAGCATTATGCGAAAAAGAAGAGCCGGTGTATGTTGGCATAGCAGTCGTACTTGCTGCTCTTTCGATGATGATATTCTTGGACGGCTGGCTTGTACCGTTTGTTTTCCTGGCAAGCATAGGAATGGCGATACTTTATAACCTGGGTTCCAATTACTTTTTGGGCGAGATGTCATACATCACCAAAGCACTTTCGGCAGTGCTTCAGCTGGCAGTCACGATGGACTATTCGATATTCCTGTGGGATTCATATAACGAAAAGCTTGAGACAAATGATGACCACCACGAAGCCATGGCACTGGCAATAAAGGATACGCTCACATCCGTTGTGGGAAGTTCCGTTACAACGATAGCCGGATTCATAGCACTTTGCTTTATGACATTTACGCTCGGTGCGGACCTCGGGATCGTAATGGCCAAGGGCGTATTACTGGGAGTCATCGGATGTGTAACGATACTTCCTTCAATGATACTTGCACTTGATAAGCCTTTGCTTAAGACAAGGCATAAACCGATACTTCCCAAGATGGATAAGTTCGCCGGCGCGGTCGTAAAGATATTCCCCGTTATATTAATAATTTTTGCCGGTATCGTGGCACCCGCATATTACGGATACAGCAATACGCAGCGGGAAGTTTATTACGACATGGGCGCCTGCCTTCCCAAAGATATAGAGGTGGTAAAAGCAAACGAGAAACTGTCCGAGACATTTAATGTTGCCTCCACACATATGCTTTTGACCGACAAGGCACTTCCCGAGCAGGAAACCCGTGAGATGCTTGAAAAGATCAAGAATATCGACGGGATCAAAGATGTTTTGGGACTTGAAACGGTTGTGGGTTCACAGGTGCCCGAAGCCATCATACCCGATGAACTCACCGAAATGCTTGAAAGCGACAACTGGAAACTCGTGATCATCAATTCTGAGTACCCGGTAGCGAGCGACGCGGTAAACGCCCAGATCAATGAGATCAACGAAACGGTCGGACAATATGACAAAAAGGCGATGCTCATAGGCGAAGCTCCGTGCATGAAAGACATGATAGAAACGACAGGTCATGATTTCGAAGTCGTAAACGCCATTTCGATAATAGCGATATTCGTGATCATCATGGTAGTCGAAAAGAGCATATCATTGCCGTTCATACTGATCTCGGTGATCGAACTTGCGATATTCATAAATTTGGGACTTCCGCATTATCTCGGACAGACGCTCCCGTTCATCGCACCCATATGCATCAGCACGATACAGCTTGGTGCGACCGTTGACTACGCGATACTGATGACCACGAGATACAAGGTCGAGCGTAAAAACGGACTTGATAAAAAGAACGCGGTAAAGACAGCCCTTTCGACTTCGACGGGGTCCATCATTGTAAGCGGTATGGGACTGTTTGCCGCAACGTTCGGCGTAGCGGTTTATTCAAATATCGACATCATAAGTTCGATGTGTATGCTGATGGCACGTGGCGCGATCATCAGTATGCTGTGCGTAATATTTATACTTCCGGCACTTCTTATGTTGTGTGACGGGCTGATCGTTCATACGACATTCGGTATGAAGCCCGAAGACGAAGAGACCGCCGGCAGGCTGCATATATGGCATAAACCGGTACAAGTTTCATAAAACGATCTGTGATGGTTCGGAAAGGAGATTTAAGATCATGAAAACATCTGTTAAAAACATACTTGCAATAGCGTTATCATTATCACTTGCCCTCACAAGCGGCGGCGTATGCGTTGCCAAATCGGGCGAGGATACGGTCGACAGAATGTCCGACTCATTGCTTTCATCGGTAAATGACGGTGCCGATCTTATAAATACCGTCAGCGAAGAAAAAGAACAGGAAGCACCTTCGGATGATATCAAGAACCTGAATGACGATGAGGTCGTATACGTATTCGCGGATTCGACCGGTGCGGTCAATAAGGTAATGGACAGCATATATATCGGGAATGATGAAGATTCAGTTATGCCCGATGCAGCCGATCTTCCCGTAGCGGTTTCGATAAAGTATGAACTTAACGGTCGGAGTGTTTCGGCCGAAGAACTTGAAGGCAAGAGCGGTCATATTACCGCAGAGCTTGAGTTTGACAATAAGCAGTTTGAGATGAGGGAAATAAACGGCAGGGAAGAAAAGATTTATGTTCCCTTTATGGTAGGTGCCGTAACGGCGCTTGACGGTAAGGATTATTCGAATGTTACCGTTTCAAACGGACGTGTGGTATATGACGGTGCCAGATATGCCGTTATCGGCGTAGCGGTCCCCGGACTAAAAGAGGACCTTGGAGAAGACGCAAAGACACTTGAGATTCCGGATTCGATAAAGATAGAGGCCGATGTGACCGGATACAAAGGAATGGGACTTTATCTTGTGGTATCCAATGAACTGTTCAGCGATCTTTCATGGGAAGCCACGGATGATATGGAAAAGTTAAAAGACGATCTTTCCAAGATCGACGATGCGATGGATGCGCTTATCGATGGATCTTCAAGACTTTATGACGGACTTGATGAGCTTTCGCAGGGGGCCGATAAGTTAAGTGACGGAGTAAGCACATTGACCTTCGGACTCGGTCAGATCGATGAGAATTCGGACGATCTCGTAAGCGGAGCATATCAGGTATTCAATACACTTCTTGCAACGGCTTCCGAACAGCTTTCGGCATCGGGCGTCAACGTCGGAACACTTACTATAGACAATTATGCATCGGTACTTGAAGGAGCGGTATCTTCGGGAGCAGTCAAAAATATCGCATACAAGGAAGTGGAATCACAGGTAAATGCCAATTCGGAAACTATAAAAGCGGCGGTAACGGATGCCGTTAACGCCCAGGTAGCCGATACCGTCGAAAAAGAGGCTGCCAATATGGTAAAAGAAGGCGTAAAGCAGGAGGTTAAAAAACAGGTTACCGAACAGGTCACAGCAGCGGTAAAAGAAAACGTTAAGGCACAGGTAGCGGCCGCAGTTGCCGAAAAAAACGGAATAACACCCGAGCAGGCACTCGCGGATCCGAACGCATCAGCTGCCATCGAGCAGGCAGTAAACGACAGGATGGAAAGCGAAGCGATCTTGGAAACCATAGATGAAACCGTAAATTCAAGAATGGCAACACCCGAGATCGGAGCTTTGATAGATCAAAATACGGCGGCACAGCTTGCAACACCCGATGTAAAGGCACAGATTGAAGCGACCAAACAGGAAAAACTTTCGTCTTCCGATGTAGCATCGATCATAAATTCCAAGACGCAGGAAACGATAAACGCCAAGATATGTGAATATGAATCATCACCTGAAGTTCAGGGAAAGATATCGGAAGGGGATCAGAAGATACTCGGGCTTAAGAGATCGCTTGACGAATACAACACTTTCTATCAGGGCATCATAGCCTACACAAACGGTGTCGGACAGGCCTATGACGGAGCCCAAAAGATCAACGCTTCCATGCCCGAACTCGTACAGGGAGTAAAGGCATTAAGAACCGGTGCGGGTGAACTCAATGACGGTCTTAATAAATTCAATGACGAAGGCATAGTTAAGATCAACGATCTTGTAAATACAACTCTTGAGGGTATGATAGACAGATTCGATACCGTCAAGGAAGTATCAAGAGATTATGCTTCTTTCACTTCCGAAGATGAGGCAGGTAAAGGCGGTGTGAAATTTATATATAAGATCGCCTCGGATTCAAGGTCTGAACAGTAGATTTAATGCGTATTCAGGCATATGAGGTGAGGTAACATTTTAGTGACTATCGCAAATATTGTGGTATAATTAAAGTCATTCAGAAGGACTTGGGGACCGATATGATCCCCTGTATGGAGATTGACAATGAAAAACGATAGCCTAAAAAGAGAAAAGTTCGGACAGATCTTAAGACCGATACTTGGGATCGTCCTCGCCATACTGATAAATATATCTGTAAACAGGCTGGTTACGGGACTGGGGCTTCCTTTGTTTGTTGACAACATAGGAACGCTCCTTTCCGCTGCCATGGGTGGTTATCTTCCGGCTATCATAGTCGGATATTGCACCAATTTTCTTAATATGGGCGGAAATATCGAGAACGTTTATTACGCAAGTATAAGCGTTATGATCGCAACATCCGCCGCATTTCTGGCTTCTAAGGGATATTTTAAAAAAATATCCAAAATCATTATTACAATACCCGTGTTTGCTCTTATAGGCGGCGTACTGGGTTCGCTTGTAACATATTTCATATACGGTTACGGTGCGGGAGAAGGAATATCGATCCCGTTTATAAGCGCACTGTTAAATTCGGGATCACTGAATGTATTTTGGGCATGCATGCTCAATGATTTCTTTATCGACATAGTTGATAAAGCGATAACCGTGTTTGCTTCCGCACTCATTCTTAAGTTTATTCCCGAGCGTATTCAGGATTCGTTTAATCTGGTGGGATGGAGACAGAAACCTTTCACCAAGGAAGAGATCAAACAGTCCGACAAGAGTAAGACAAGAGGTCTTTCTCTTGAAGTTCGTTTTACCCTGATCGTTGCGGGCATCATGATACTGGCCGGAGTTTTTACGACCACGATCAGCTATTTCCTGTTCCATTCTTTTGCCGTTGAGCAGTATGCCGCAACGGGCCAAGCGGTCGACGAACTTGCGCTTTCATCGATGGAAGTTACATTCGTAGCCAAAGTGGTATCGCTGTTTCTCGGTTTCTTTTTCCTGATAATAGTTGTGTGCATATGGCTTGCCAAATATAATATCGTTTATCCCATCAATGCCATGACCGTGGTTGCGGGTGAATTTGCGTCGGATGACAAAAAAGAACGTGACATCGCGGTTGAAAAGGTTGAAAATTTAAAGATCTGTACGGGTGATGAGATCGAAAATCTCTACAATTCGCTTTCTTTTATGATCGATGAGACCGTAGAACATATGCAAAACATCAGGGAAAAGGGCGAGCAGATCTCCAAGATGCAATTGGGACTTATCACCGTGCTGGCCGATCTTGTGGAAAGCAGGGACAAAAACACCGGCGATCACGTCCGTAAGACCGCAGCTTACGTTAAACTGTTGTTAAATGCAATGAAAGAAAAGGGGCTTTATCCCGACATTCTCACCGATCAGTATGTGGAAGACGTTACCAATTCGGCACCTCTTCATGATATAGGAAAGATCGTTGTTTCCGATGCGATCATCAATAAAGCCGGAAGGCTGGACGATGACGAGTTCACGGTGATGAAGACTCATGCCGCTACAGGCGGTAAGATAATCGAGCATGCCACGGAACTTTTGAACGATTCGGGGTATCTTGGTGAGGCTAAGCGTCTGGCGGCATATCACCACGAAAAGTGGGACGGCACGGGTTATCCCGACGGGCTTAAAGGTGAGGAGATCCCGCTGTCGGCGAGAGTCATGGCGGTTGCCGATGTGTTTGACGCTCTGATGTCCAAGAGATGTTATAAACCGCCGTTTGAATTTGACGAAGCGGTAAAGATAATAGAGGACGGATCCGGCAAACATTTCGATCCCGATGTGGTCAAGGTGTTTATGGAAAACCTTGATGCAGTCAAAGAGATCGCAAAAGAACACGAAAAGTACAATTCGGTAGTATAAGAGCGCATTTCGTACAGGTGAAATGCCGCGGAGAGAATTATGACAGGTTTGATAGTGGCTTATGCCAAAAACAGAGTGATAGGCAACAAAGGGATGATACCCTGGAGGATAAAGGGCGAGCAGAGACGGTTTAAAGAGCTCACCACGGGAAATGTTGTTATCATGGGAAGACGTTCCTATGAGGAGATAGGGCATCCCCTTCCCAACAGATTTACCATAGTGGTATCCAAAACGGCTGAGTTCACCGCCGAAAACTGTGTGACGGTCAAGAGTCTTGATGAGGCGATCGAATATGCACACAAAAACCGGCCGGATGAAAATATCTATCTTTCCGGCGGAGCGGGAATATACAGGGAAGGGCTTAAATATGCCGACAAGCTGTTTGTAACGGAGATCGACGCCGAGATCGAGGGAGATACGTTTTTCCCTGAATTCGACAAGGACCTTTACGACTACAGCGTAGACGAGGAAGTGGACGGTGAGATACCGTATAAGTACGTTACATATACAAGAAAAAAACAACGAACATGATGTATTCAGGGCATTTGCGGATGCAAACGATCGTGATAAGATAAACGGACTGATAAATGCCGGGCTTGTAAAGACGGGGACGCTGGTCCTTATGGAACGAGATATCGATTCGTTTACAGATTTCGAAAACGATTCCGGTAACGAAACGGGAATTGCTGCGTTTGATCGGTCCGGAGGCGATGCTTCGGGCGGATCGGGAAGTCTTGGAAAAGTTGAACTCTACGAGGCGGATAGATACGGTTTGAGCGAATATCTAAGTGCCAACAGGGAAGGATTTGCTATAGGGACGAGCGAGAGTACGATCCGCGAAGAACTGTCTTACAAAAATGCCGCGATCTATGTGCTGAGGCTTGATAAAAAGATCGTATCATCGGTAACGGTCTGGGACCATGACGATGAAACGGTCGCAACGGAAAATATATTTACGCTTCCCCAATACCGCAACAGACATTTTATGACGCGCGTTCTCGCTACAGCGCTTGCTAACGCAAAGGCGCGGGGGATCAAAAAGGCAAGGCTTACGGTATATTCAGAAAACGACAGTGCCGTTCGTATATATCAAAAGCTTGGATATACAATTACAAAGCACATCATTGAATTCGGAGAAGATACCGGCCTTAAGTGATGGCAGCGATGAAAGGACAGATATGCACAACGAACTTACCAGAAAAGATATAGAGGATATGGAAGCCGAGATCGAGCATCGCAAAGTGGTGGTCAGAAAGGAACTCTTAGAGCACGTCAAAGAAGCACGGTCTTTGGGCGATCTCAGCGAGAACTTCGAGTATTACGCCGCCAAAAAAGAAAAGAATCAGAACGAAAGCCGTATCAGATATCTCGAAAGGATGATCAAAACGGCGACCATTCTCGATGACGAGGCGGGGGATGACGAAGTCGGCATCAACAAGACTGTAACGATCTATATCGAAGAAGATAAGGTTGAAGAACAATACAAGATTGTAACCACCGTAAGGGAAGATTCGCTTAACGGTCTTGTTTCCAATGAATCGCCGCTCGGAAAAGCGCTTATGGGACATAAGGTCGGCGACAGAGTCGAGATACAGGTCAACAAAGATTACAGTTATTTTGCCGTTATAAAGAAGATTGACAATTCCACGATAGATGATTCGGGAAAGTTGAGGAGTTATTGATGGGAAAGCTTAACCTGATCACAAGAGTACCCACATCCAAAAGTGTTCTTGCAAGACTTATGATACTTGCGGCACTTTCGGATCAGAAGTGTGTGTTTGATGATGTAACAATGTCCAAAGATTCCGAGAATCTTTTTAACGTATTAAAGGATCTCGGATTTTCGGTGTCTTATAATCCGGGAACCCTTAGACTTAAGATCGCAGGCTGCAAAGGAGTGATGCCGAAACGTGAAGCCGCGGTATATGTAGGCAATGCGGGAACGGCTGCCAGATTTTCCGTTGCGATGCTTGCGCTTTCGGACGGAGAATATATGGTAAATGCCTCACACGAGATGTCATTAAGGCCCATGAAGGGCATACTTGATACATTAAGATCCGCAGGGGCTGAGATCATCTGTACCGAAGTTGAAGATCATTTCCCGCTTGTCATAAAAGGACACAGACCGGAGAAACCCGTAAAGCTCACGGTTGATGTTTCGGAGAGTACTCAGTTTGCAAGTGCGCTTATGCTCATGAAAGGGATACTTCCCGAGGGTTCGGTGATAGAGGGCGTCAACGAAAACAGAAACTCATACATTAAGTTGACCGAAGCGGTCATAAATGACTTTAAGCCCCGTATGAACGCAGAAGGCGATATTTCATCCGCCGCTTACTGCTTTGCCTCAGCACTTTTGCTGGGAGGAAGCGTTACGGTTTCCAATGCAACGCTTAAATCCGCGCAGCCCGATATCAGGTTTTTAAAACTTCTTCAAAGTTTCGGTGCACAATACAGCGAAGACGAAAGAGGCCTTAAGATCACGTGTGACACTCCGATCATCGGAAACAAAGGAAATCTTGAACTTGATATGTCCGATTATTCGGATCAGTCAATGACGATGGCAGCACTGGCGGCAGTCAGAAGCGGAGATACTCTTATCAAAAATATAGGCCACATCCGCAAACAGGAATGTGACCGTATAACCGCACTTTATGAGAATTTTAAAGAGATCGGCATAGAATCGGAAGCCGGAGACGACTATATACTCATCCACGGAGGAACACCTCACGGCGGAAACATAAAGACCTACAACGATCACAGGATATATATGTCGTTCTCGCTTTTGGGACTTGTGACCGAAGGCATCAAAGCAGACAATCCCATGTGTGCATCCAAGAGCTATCCGGGATTCAACGACTTTATGTCCAGCCTCCGTCAACAGTTATGACCTGACCGGTCAAATATGTCGGAGCGCTTAATATCGACGATACACAATCGGCAATTTCCCCTGCGGACGCAAATCTGTCCGCGGGGATTTCTTCTTTTACGGATTCCCGTTCTTCCGGGGACAGATTCTTATTCATATCGGTATCCACAAATCCGCATGCAACGGCATTTACGGATATGTTGGAAGGAGCCAGTTCTTTGGCAAGAGCTTTGGTAAAAGAATTGATTCCGCCTTTTGTTGCCGAATAGGCGACTTCGGTGGATGCTCCGATGTTTCCCCACACCGAAGAGATATTTATGATCGTGCCCTTATGGTTTCTTACCATTCCGGGAACAGCAAGTTTGCATGTATAGAAAACGGAACTTAAGTTTACGGATACGATACGGTCCCAGTCCGTTATGTCCATATCGCTTAACAGACCTACATAAGAGATTCCTGCGTTGTTGATAAGCACATCTATGTCGCCGATCCCTTCAAAAATTTTTGAAAGTGTATCAAAATCCGCAACATCCGCGCGGTAAGCCCTTGCGGTAATGCCGTATTTTGCTGCCAGTTCTTTGCTGAGCGCATTAAGGGCATCAATGTTCTTTTCGCATATCAGATAAAGATCGTATCCTTCCCCGGCGAGTTTTTCGGCGATGGCCCGCCCGATCCCCCGGGAAGCTCCGGTGATAAGTGCTTTTTTCATTCTTTTCCGTTCCGCGCAGTTATTACGCTTTGTAAGGCCCCGACATCGGTACTGTTTTTGACAAAAGGGGCGTAAAAATATATAATCTATATGTTATGCACTCAAACGGGGAAACGGTTAATTGCCGTGTCCTGTATTTGTGGTGCATCCTCTACCATTTAAACAGACGTTGCTTTCTTTTTCAAGAAAGTATTGCACGAAAGGAGGATTTATGAGCGAGATCAAAGATGTCATTATCATAGGCGCGGGCCCTGCGGGAATGTCTGCCGCGGTTTATGCGGGACGGGCAGGTCTTAAGGCACTGCTTGTGGATGCAAGCCCCATGGACGGTGGCCAGGTGCTTTCGACATATGAAGTGGATAACTATCTGGGTTTACCGGGACTTTCCGGAGGAGAACTCAGTCTTAAGTTTTCAGAGCATGCGGGCAAAGCCGGAGTTGAGCGTGTGACCGCGAGTGTGCTCGGAATAGAAGGAAAAATAGGTGAATTCACCGTAAATACCACAGAGGGAGCTTTTACGGCCAAGACGATCATCGTGGCTACGGGCGCATCGCATGCGCTTCTTAATGTACCCGGTGAAGCCGAACTTGCCGGAATGGGCGTTTCCTACTGCGCAACCTGTGACGGAGCGTTTTTCAGAAAGCGTGAGGTGGCGGTTGTCGGCGGATCCGATGTTGCTGTCGAAGATGCTATCTACCTTGCAAGAGCATGCAAGAAGGTATATCTGATCCACAGACGCGATACGTTAAGAGCGGCCCACTCGCTTGCGGAGGCACTCTTTAAACTCGAAAACGTTGAATGTATCTGGGATACACAGGTTAAATCGATAAACGGTGAAGATTCCGTAAGTTCACTTTCGCTTGTCAACAAAAAGACGGGTGAAGAATCCGAACTTCCCGTAAACGGCGTATTTATAGCCGTAGGTATCGTGCCTGTATCCGATATATTAAAGAGCATCGGCGCAGATACCGATGAAACGGGTTATGTTCTTGCCGGAGAGGACTGCAGGACCTCGATCCCCGGAATATATGTTGCCGGAGATATCCGCAAGAAACCTTTAAGACAGATAATCACAGCAGTATCGGACGGAGCCAATGCGGTTTCTTCGGTACAGGGAGATATCTTAAGATAAAACAGTTATGAAGAGATTATTGTTTTCTTTTGCCGTAATCGTAACATTGTTCGGCGCCGTAAAATTAACTTCATATGCGTATGTGCCCGGCGGAAGCGACAACATGGTCGTGGAGACCGTGGATAACAGACCGTATTCAGACCTTGTCATCGCCGACGTGAGCGGCTGGGTGAACATCAGGGATTATCCGGATGAAAAGAAGGGTAAAGTTCTGGGCAAACTCTATGACGAATCGGTCGGTCACTATATCGAAGAAGAAAACGGATGGTACAAGATCAAGAGCGGTACCGTTACCGGATATGTTAAGGGCGAATACTGTATCACCGGCGTTGATGCCATTAAAGAAGCAAGAGACGTTGAGATCACCTACGCCACCATCAATACGGGGACTCTCCGTGTCAGGGAAAAACCCACCGTTCAATCGGCAATACTGGGAACCTTCTCAAAAGGCGACGACCTTGTTGTACTGGCCGAAGAAGACGGATTTGCCAAGGTGGCCTACAACAACAAATCGGGCTATATCTCGCTTGAGTATGTCGATATCCACAAGGAGTTTGTGGAAGCCGAATCGATAGAGGAAGAGCGCGCTCGTCTCGCGGCCGAGAAAAAGGCACGTGAGGAAGCGCAGCGTAAGGCTCAGGCGGCTCTTGCGGCCGAGCAGGCCAAAAAGAAAGCGGCCGAACAGGCTGAAGCCGCAAAACAGACATATTCGGGTGATTCGTCCGAACTTGGCCAGCAGGTTGTCGATTATGCCTGCCAGTTTGTGGGAAATCCCTATGTTTACGGCGGAACCAGCTTAACCGACGGCTGTGACTGTTCGGGATTTACTATGAGCGTTTATGCACACTTCGGTGTCAAACTTCCGAGGACCGGTCAAAGAAACGCGGGATATGCGGTATCAAGCTTTTCCGAAGCTCAGCCCGGTGACCTTCTGTTCTATTCGGGGCATGTTGCGATATACATGGGCAACAATCAGATTGTGCATGCCGCAACACCGTCACAGGGTATCGTGATAGGTAACGCAACTTACACTACGATAATCGCGATCCGAAGGATATTCTGAGAAATTTTAGTTAATTTGCACAAAAATATTAAGAATTATAGGCAATAATGACATAGGCACTTGACATTTTGAGATCGAAGGGTTATCCACATTTTTTGCTTTGAAGATTGCCTAAAAACCATTTTTCAACCGAGTTATCCACTTTATCCACATTTTGATTATGTAAAACGGACAAGGCGCGATCACCGGAAAAAGCGGCACTTACGAACGGCTGTTTTGTGTGGAAAATGACGATTTTTAAACAGTCGTAAGATTGTATATTGACTTTTATCGTTAAAAGGGTTATTTACGGAACATTATGAAGAAGAAACTGATCTGCATGCTGGCAGTATTTGCACTGGCGGCTGTCGCTTGCAGCGCCCCACAATTTAATAATTCCATATCAGATTCCGTGGGTAATGACCCTTCCGGTAACGATATTTCCACGACCGATTACAACAAGTCCGAAAGGCTTGATTATGAAGATGAGTGGGGAAGTGACACGATCAACAGTGTTGTTTCGGGAAATGATATTATCTCAAATCCATGGAAGACTCAGGATGATAACAAAGAAAACCCGCTGGGGAAGATTTCCGAGTTCAACAAATACAGCGATCTGATGACTCCCACGTATTTTCAGCATTACGACGGATTGTGGTTCATCGTTGACTGTTATCACGATCAGGTCATTTATTCAAACGATCTTGATAAGCCGTTCTGGAAATGGTACGTGCTTGACAAAAACCTGAACCGCCCGCATACCATCGCTTTTGACGGTGAAGTATATATGGTTGATGATACCGAAGACCGTATGATAGTCGCTTACGTAAAACATAAAAACGCCGACGGGACCTGCTGGTTTGAGAGAGTACAGGAATTTGTCGACATGGGTGAACGTCCCCATTATGTGCTCTACTGCGAAGAAGACAAGAGTTTCTATGCATGGAGTTCCATGAGCGGTCAGATGTGGGTATTCAAAAGATCCAAGGACTCCACCAAGGTATTCCTTGACAGGTCCTACAATATCCCGGATCTTAACGGTGTTTATGTACGATCCTTTATGTTTGAAGGAGACAAGGCGTATTTTGTTTCGGGAACATACGGAAACTGTACGATCTTTGAGACCACAAGAGATACTTTTGATGTGATACGCGAGATTCCGGTTGCGCCTGAGATAGGCGGAATGGTGCAGATCACAAAGATAGAGAATTATTATTATGTGACCTCATCCACCAGCATATACGGTGAGACAAATCTTCGATATGTTGCAAGGACCGATTCACTTGAACATCTCATGATGGGACAGTTTGAGGATCTGACAACGCTTCTTTTGGGAGAGGAATTCCCGGGAACTCCTTACAACATTACCAGGGTAGATGATGAGTGGTGTCTGGTGGTCCACAGGGAAGGGCTCGGAGCCCCTATAGTTCACTTTAAAGTCGTTGATGATCAGATCACCGATATCGGCACATACCATTAACAATAACGTCATATATCATTAACAATAACGTTACATATCGCTGACGATTATTATGGATAAAAAATAGTTTCTGTGCTATAATATTTCTACGAAAAGTACTATATCCTACGAAGGGAGTGATGAGTATGAAATTTATCATCTTAGGCAAGAATATCGACGTTACCGAAGGTCTTCGCAGTGCGGTGGAAGATAAGATCGGTAAGCTCGAAAAGTATTTTTCACCCGATACCGAAGTTCATGTAACTTTAAGTGTTGAAAAGGAAAGACAAAAGATAGAGGTTACGATCCCCGTTAAGGGCAGCATTATCCGTTCCGAGCAGGTTTCCAACGATATGTATGTATCGATCGACCTTGTTGAGGAGATAATCGAAAGACAGTTAAAGAAATACAAGACCCGTATCACAGACCGTGAGCAGGGTGCCGGCGCGTTTAAGAGAGAATTTATCGAAAAAGAATACATGGATGACGAAGAGATCAAGATCGTCCGCTCCAAGAAGTTTGACATCAAGCCCATGTATCCCGAAGATGCATGTGTACAGATGGAACTTCTGGGACACAACTTCTTTGTATTCGTAAACGCCGAGAACGATCAGGTATGTGTGGTCTACAAGAGAAAAGGCGGTACATACGGTCTTATCGAAGCCGATATCTGATAACCCATCGGAGCCGATATCCGACAACTTGGGTTGTACAAAGACCGATAGCGATCCTAACAGTTAAACCCCTGAAGAGATACCGTTATGAACGGATGATCCTTCAGGGGTTTTTATATATTGAAATACATGTGCTTTTTACAATAAAGCCACCGAAAACTCCGATTTTTTTATTGCGGACTAAGTGCCTTTATGGTAAAATATCTTTTGCTCAATGACAAAAAATTAACAAATATAAAGGAGATCACAACATGGCAAAAAAGGTTGTTTTGGCAGGCGCATGCCGTACCGCGATCGGTACAATGGGCGGCGGACTTTCCACCACTCCCGCAGCGGAACTCGGTGCAATAGTTATTAAGGAAGCGTTAAACCGCGCAGGGGTAGCACCCGATCAGGTTGATCATGTTTACATGGGATGTGTTATCCAGGCCGGACAGGGTCAGAACGTTGCCCGTCAGGCATCCATCAAGGCAGGACTTCCTATTGAATGTCCTGCAGTTACCGTTAACGTTGTATGCGGTTCCGGTCTTAACTGCGTTAACATGGCAGCACAGATGATCCAGGCAGGAGATGCCGACATCGTGGTTGCAGGCGGTACTGAGAACATGTCAATGGCACCCTTTGCCATTCCCAACGGCAGATACGGTTATCGTATGATGTGGCCTTCACAGAGCCAGGGCGCTCTTGTAGATACAATGGTTAAGGATGCTCTTTGGGATGCATTCAACGATTACCACATGATCACAACTGCTGACAATATAGCCAAGGAATGGAACCTTACAAGAGAAGAGCTTGACGAGTTCGCACTTAAGAGCCAGTTAAAGGCTTGCGCAGCTCAGGAAAACGGTTCTTTTGACAAGGAGATCGTTCCCGTAGAGATCAAAAAGAAAAAAGAAACAATAATCTTCAACAAGGATGAAGGTCCCCGTCCCGGTTCAACGATCGAAGGACTTCAGAAGCTTCGTCCTATTAACCCCGACGGAGTTGTTACCGCAGGTAACGCATCGGGTATCAACGACGGTGCGGCAGCTATCGTTGTTATGAGCGAAGAAAAGGCAAAAGAACTTGGCGTTAAGCCCATGGCTACTTACGTAGCAGGCGCACTTGCAGGTGTTCGTCCCGAAGTAATGGGTATCGGACCTGTTGCAGCTACCAGAAAGGCTATGGCCAAGGCTAACATGAAGATCGAAGACTTCGATATCATCGAAGCCAACGAAGCATTTGCCGCACAGTCTGTAGCAGTAGGCAAGGACCTCGGCATTGACGTTGACAAACAGCTTAACCCCAACGGCGGTGCGATCGCACTCGGACATCCCGTAGGAGCATCGGGCGCAAGAATACTTGTTACCCTTCTTCACGAGATGGAAGCAAAAGATGCCAAGACCGGTCTTGCTACACTTTGTATCGGCGGCGGTATGGGTTGCGCAACAATAGTTACCAGAGAATAATATTGAAAGATAACCGTATCCGGGCAATTTCTGCCCGGATATCGGTATGTTTAAAAGGAGATAAGTATGGAATTTGTAACGTATGAAGTAAACGGTGCCGTAGGTATCATTACCATCAACAGACCCCAGGCTTTAAACGCACTCAATTCGCAGGTTCTTGATGAACTTGACGAAGCATTTTCGAGTGTTGATCTTAACACGGTTCGCGCACTCGTTCTTACCGGCGCAGGAGACAAGAGTTTTGTTGCAGGCGCAGATATAGGCGAGATGAGCACACTTACCAAGGCCGAAGGCGAAGCGTTCGGTAAGAAGGGAAATGATGTTTTCCGTAAGATCGAGACGTTCCCCATTCCAGTTATCGCAGCGGTTAACGGATTTGCGCTCGGCGGCGGATGCGAGATCTCAATGAGCTGTGATATCAGGATCTGTTCCGATAATGCACAGTTCGGCCAGCCCGAAGTCGGTCTTGGAATCACACCCGGTTTCGGAGGAACACAGAGACTTGCAAGACTCGTTGGCGCAGGAATGGCCAAGCAGCTTATTTACACGGCACGTAACATCAAGGCGCCCGAAGCATTAAGGATCGGACTTGTAAATCAGGTTGTATCCGCAGAAGTTGACGAAGCCGGCAATCAGGTTAAGACCGCTCAGGAAAATCTTATGGCCGTAGCTCTTAAGATGGCACAGACCATCGCAGCAAACGCACCCATCGCGGTTCGTAACTGCAAGAAAGCCATCAACGAAGGCCTCGAGGTTGATATGGACAAGGCTGTCGTGATCGAAGAAAAACTCTTCGGAGACTGCTTCGAAACGGAAGATCAGAAAGCCGGAATGGGCAATTTCCTTAAAAAGAAAGACGATCCCACAAAAGTTAAAGTAGTAGAGTTTTTAAACAAGTAAAACAAATTCACAAACAATATAAATCATTAAGGAGGAACTACCATGAAAGTAGGCGTTATCGGAGCCGGTGCTATGGGACAGGGTATTGCCAAGGCATTTGCCCAGACCGAAGGTTATGAAGTTATGCTTTGCGATATCAAGCAGGAGTGGGCTGACGGCGGAAAAGACAAGATCGTTAAAGGTTATGCGAAGCTTGTAGAAAAAGGAAAAGTAACACAGGAGCAGGCTGATGCGATCACATCCAAGATCACAGCAGGTCTTAAAGAGAATCTTTGTGCAGACTGCGATCTTATAGTTGAAGCAGTATTTGAGAGCATGGAAGTTAAGCAGACCACATTCAAAGAGCTCGATGCAATCTGCAAAGAGTCCTGTGTATTTGCTTCCAACACCTCCTCTCTTTCCATTACAGAGATCGGAAACGGTGTAAACAGACCCGTTGTGGGAATGCATTTCTTCAATCCCGCAGACCGCATGAAACTTGTTGAGGTTATCGCAGGTGTTAACACACCCGCCGAGACCGTTGAATGCATCAAGAAGATCGCAGCTGAGATCGGCAAGACCGCAGTTCAGGTAAATGAGGCAGCAGGTTTTGTAGTAAACCGTATCCTCATCCCTATGATCAACGAAGCTGCTTTCATCAAGATGGAAGGTGTTTCCGATATCGAAGGTATCGACAATGCCATGAAACTTGGCGCAAATCATCCCATGGGACCGCTTGAACTCGGCGATTTCGTAGGACTTGACATCTGCCTTGCGATCATGGACGTTCTTTACAAAGAAACAGGCGATTCCAAGTATCGTGCATGTCCTCTTATCCGTAAGATGGTACGTGGCGGAAACTTAGGCGTAAAGTCAGGTAAGGGCTTCTACATTTACAATGCAGACAAGACCAAGACGGCTGTCGATGCCAAATAAATTTGGCATAACGACAGCGCCTCCGGCGGATGCTCAGAAATCTGCAGTTGAATGACACTTCATGTCAGCAGATTTCGCGCCGGAAACGCAAGCGTTTCCGATTTTGAGAACTTTAGAATAATTTATTGTTTAGGAGGAATAAATAGATCATGGATTTTTCTTTATCAAAAGAACATGAAATGGCGAGACAGCTTTTCAAGGATTTCGCCGAAAAAGAAGTAAAACCCCTCGCTCAGGAGATCGATGAAAACCACAGATTTCCCAGAGAGACCGTTGACAAGCTTGCAAAGTACGGATTCCTTGGAATCCCGGTTGCAAAAGAGTACGGCGGACAGGGTTGTGACGTACTTACATACGTTATGTGCGTAGAAGAGATGTCAAAGGTTTGCGGTACCACAGGCGTTATCGTAAGTGCACATACATCTCTCTGCCTTGATCCCATCATGACATACGGTACCGAAGAGCAGAAGCAGAAATTCGGTACTCCTCTTGCAAAGGGCGAAAAGCTCGGCGCATTCGGTCTTACCGAGCCCGGTGCAGGTACCGATGCTCAGGGGCAGCAGACCAAGGCCGTTTTGGACGGTGACGAGTGGGTATTAAACGGATCAAAGTGCTTTATCACAAACGGTAAAGAAGCTGACGTTTACGTTATCTTCGCAGTTACCGGTAAGATCGAAAAGCGCGGTAAGATGATGAAAGAGATCTCCGCATTCATCGTTGAAAAAGGTACTCCCGGATTTACGTTCGGTACCAAGGAAAACAAGATGGGTATCTGCGGTTCCGCTACATACGAGCTTATCTTTACCGATTGCCGTATCCCCAAGGAGAACTTACTCGGACAGCAGGGTAAGGGCTTCAACATTGCAATGCATACTCTTGACGGCGGACGTATCGGTATCGCCGCTCAGGCACTCGGACTTGCAGAAGGCGCTTTAGAGACCACCATTGCATATGTTCAGGAAAGAAAGCAGTTCGGCAAAGCTATCGGCGCTTTCCAGAACACACAGTTCCAGCTTGCCGATATGGCAACAAAGGTTGAGGCTGCAAAACTTCTTGTTTACAAAGCAGCTCTTAAGAAAGACGAATACACCAAGAATCCCAAGGTTTCCTACTCCATGGAAGCTGCTCAGGCTAAACTCTATGCAGCGGAAGTTGCTATGGAAGTTACCACCAAGGCAGTTCAGCTCCACGGCGGTTACGGTTACATCAAGGAATACAATGTTGAGCGTATGATGCGTGATGCCAAGATCACAGAGATCTACGAAGGAACAAGCGAAGTTCAGCGTATGGTCATCAGCGCAAACTTATTAAAGTAGGAGGACAGGAAACGTGAAGATTATAGTTTGTATAAAGCAGGTTCCCGATACAAAGGGCGGCGTTAAGTTCAACCCCGACGGAACACTTGACAGAGGAGCAATGCTTGCCATCATGAACCCTGACGACAAAGCAGGTCTTGAGGCAGCACTTCGTTTAAAAGATCAGTACGGTGCAGAAGTTACCGTTCTTACAATGGGTCTTCCCAAGGCAACAGACGTTCTTCGTGAAGCGCTTGCAATGGGAGCTGACAAAGCAGTACTCGTAACAGACAGAGTTCTCGGCGGTGCCGACACATGGGCTACTTCAACAACGGTTGCAGGTGCCATCAGAAACCTTGAGTACGATCTCATCATCACAGGCCGTCAGGCTATCGACGGTGATACCGCTCAGGTTGGTCCTCAGATCGCTGAACACCTTGAAATCCCGGTAATCTCTTATGCTCAGGAGATCAAGGTTGACGGTGACAAGGTTACCGTAAAGCGTCAGTACGACGACAGATATCACATGGTAGAGGCCAAGATGCCTTGCCTTATCACGGCTCTTTCCGAATTAAACGAGCCCAGATACATGACTCCCGGCGGAATATTTGATGCCTGCAAGGCAGAAATTACCACATGGGGACGTGCAGACCTCAAGGATGTTGACGACGGAAACATCGGTCTTAACGGTTCACCCACCAAGATCGCCAAAGCTTCCGATAAGGTTCGTAAGGGCCAGGGTGAAAAGGTTGTGCCCGATTCACCCGAAGATGCAGTTAAGTACATCGTCGGCAAGTTACAGGAAAAGCACGTAATATAGTAAAGGAAGAGTGGTGAATAATTATGAACATGAGTAAAGATGTAATCGCGCAATACAAAGGCGTTTATGTATTCGCGCAGCAGGTAGATAACCAGATAAGCAGCATCGCTTATGAATTACTCGGAAAGGCAAAAGAACTTGCCGAGCCCTTAAAGACAGACGTTACCGCAGTTCTCATCGGTTCGGGTGTTAAGAACCTTGCAGACAATCTTGCTGAGTACGGCGCTGACAAAGTTATCGTAGTAGACGATCCCGAACTTAAGGATTACAGAACAGAACCCTACGCACATGCACTTGCATCCGTTATCAACGAATACAAGCCCGAGATCATGCTGGTAGGTGCAACAGCGATCGGTCGTGACCTCGGTCCTACCGTTTCCGCAAGAGTTGCTACAGGTCTTACCGCTGACTGTACCGTTCTTGAGATCGGTGATTTCCCGCTCGTTCCCATCCCGGGCAAGGAAGACGAGCAGCTTCACAATCAGCTCTTAATGACCCGTCCCGCATTCGGCGGTAATACGATCGCTACGATCGCATGCCCTTACAACCGTCCTCAGATGGCTACGGTTCGTCCCGGCGTTATGCAGAAGATCACACCTGTTAAAGGTGCCAAGGCTGAAGTTATCGAGTATAACCCCGGCTTCACACCCAACAACAGATATGTCACCATCAAGGAAGTTGTTAAGGCAGTTAACGACGTTGCGGATATCATGGATGCCAAGATCCTTGTTTCCGGCGGACGTGGAGTAGGTTCACCCGAAAACTTCAAGATCCTTGAAGATCTTGCAGCAGTACTCGGCGGAACGGTTTCATGCTCACGTGCGGTTGTTGATTCGGGCTGGAAGCCCAAGGAGTTACAGGTTGGACAGACCGGTAAGACCGTTCGTCCCAACGTATACTTCGCTATCGGTATCTCAGGTGCCATCCAGCACGTTGCAGGTATGGAAGAGTCCGGCATCATCATCGCCATCAACAAAGACGAGGACGCTCCTATCTTTGATGTAGCCGATTACGGTATCGTAGGCGACTTAAACAAGATCGTTCCTCAGCTTACAGAGAGCTTAAAGGCAGCTATCGCCAACAAGTAATATGTAAGTAAAAGAAAATGACAAACTCCGTGTTTTCACCTCGAAGGCACGGAGTTTTTTCTTTTTGTATGCGTTTTCTTTTTGCAGAATAGTAATATATGTTGTAGCGGCATTTTGCTAATTAATATATAATTAATTTGAGATACAATAAGTTGTAATATTGTATTTTCTATATTCCGCACAACGTGAAAGGAGACCTTCCCCGTGGAAAGAAAACAATCAAACGAAGCAACTGTCAATAAGACAGCTATGATCCTGTTTACATCTTTAATATGCATCATCGATCTTGCATATATCATTCAGTTTATAAAGGGTGAAGCAGGACTGGGGCTTTTCCTGCCCATAGAGTTACTTGCAACAATTCCGATGGTGATCGGCTGGATAGCTTATAAGCTTAATCCCGAAACGACGGTCATCAAGCATGTTATCGGCATAGGATACGGTTTGTTCTACCTTGTTTTGTGTTTGATATCCACCAACACGATACTGGTATTTGTGTACGCACTTCCCACCGTCATTCTTACCGCAATGTTTAATGACTTTAAACTCTCGGTAACATCGGGTATAGGAGTATCGATCATCGCAACGATCCATGCCATAAAGTTTGCAAGCATGAAAAACTGGGAAGGCGGCGCTGTAGCCGATCTTGAGATAGAAGTTCTTATCATGATCGTATGCTCGGTTTTCTCGATCGTAGTAAACAAAGTCATCACAAAGATCAATGCCTCTCGTATCAAGTCCATCAATGAAGCCGGCGAAAAGACCAACAAGATGTTAGAAGAGATCATGGAACTTTCCGAAGTCATTTTTGATGATGTGGCGATAGTTTCCGACAAGATGAACCTTCTTGCAACATCAAGCGAGGAGACACTTTCCGCAATGCAGGAGATCCAGTCCGGAGCTACCGATACCGCGGAATCCGTACAGACACAGCTTTACAAGACCGAAGAGATCCAGACTCAGATCGATCAGGTTACCAAAGCGGCCGACAATATCGGTGACAACGTTAAGATCACGGTTGATGCATGTCATGAAGGCCGCGACAATATAGCAAAACTCATATCACAGGCTCAGGCATCCGAAGAAGCCGGTAACGGAGTTGTCAAGGAAGTTCAGGAACTTAAGGATTCCACCACGCAGATGCAGTCGATCGTCGATCTTATCCAGAACGTTGCATCCCAGACTTCACTCTTGGCACTCAATGCTTCGATCGAGGCCGCAAGAGCCGGTGAGGCAGGCCGCGGATTTGCCGTAGTCGCAACCGAGATCAGCAATCTCGCATCACAGACTCAGACCGCTACGGGCAACATAAACGACCTCATCAACAATATCGCCAAGGAAATGGAGGATGTTGTTGTAGCCATCAATTCACTTGTTGACGGCAACCGTGCCCAGAACGAATCGGCTCACGTTACTCAGGGAAGCTTTGAAAAGATCGTTGACAGTATCAGAGAGATCCGCACAAATTCCAATAACTTATCCGGCATTGTCGGAAAACTCGTTCAGGCCAACCAGGAGATCGTGGAAAGCATCCAGACAATTTCGGCAATATCCGAAGAGGTTTCGGCTCACTCCAACAATACCTGCGATACTTCCGAACAGAATGAAGTTATCGTAAGTGAAGTGCAGGGCCTTGTTGAAAAGCTCAACGACACCGCCGAACAGTTAAAAGCTATGAAGTAAAGCTTTAAGATCATAAGCCCGCAGGGGCACAAGGGAATATCCGGAGGGGCATCTGCCCCTCCGTTTTGTTACATTTCTATAAACATCTCGGTTTCTCAATTTACTTTTCATTCGTTAAGTGATAGAATTTTTAAGATAGTGGCCTTATGGTCGCAGATTTAATAATATGACGCCGAAACCCCCTATTTTTTCGGCGCAAGGAGGATATATGAGCAAAAATTTCGATTCATTGATCAGCAAGGTAAAAGAAATTCCGATGAAGACCGTTGCTATCGCATGCGCACAGGATGTTCCCGTGCTTGAAGCCGCCAAGGCCGCCAGGGAACAGAAGATTGCCAATTCGATATTGGTAGGTGACGAAGAAAAGATCCGCGAGATCGCCGCATCTATCGGTATGGATCTTACCGGATTTGAGATAATAGACAGAAAGGATATGATGGAATCCGCTCTTACCGCGGTAAAACTTGTTCATGAAGGCAAGGCTGACATCTACATGAAAGGTCTTATAGATTCCAAGTCATATCTTAAAGGTCTTCTTGACAAGGAAGTAGGTTTAAGAAATCCCGACGTAAAGACACTTTCACACGTTTGCGTATTTGAAGTTCCCGGTATCGACAGACTCTTATTCCTTACAGACGTTGCTTTTCTTCCCTACCCGACACTTGAGCAGAAGGCAGACATCATCAATAACACCGTTAAGATCTGCAATGCCTGCGGAATCTACAATCCCAAGGTTGCGCCTCTTGCAACCGTTGAAGTTGTCAATGAAAAGATGCCCTGTACAGTTGAAGCTGCAGAGCTTACCCGCATGAATGAGGAAGGTATCATCAAGGATTGTATCGTTGACGGACCTCTTTCAATGGATATCGCCATCGAGCCTGAGGCAGCAGTACACAAGGGAGCTACCGACCGTAAGATCCAGGGTGATGCGGACATCCTTCTTTTCCCCGACATACACGCAGGAAACCTTGTATATAAGATGATGGTTCATTGTATCCCCGGCATCCGCAACGGTAACGTGCTTACAGGAACAAGCGCACCTGCTATCCTTACCAGCCGTTCGGATTCAATGGATGTAAAGCTTAATTCGATCGCGCTTGCATGTCTTGTTGCAGAATCAATGAAGAAATAAGGGGGACCATAAAATGTCATATAAGAGTCTTATAATCAATCCCGGTTCAACATCTACAAAAATAGGTGTTTTTGAAGACGAGACCCTTCTTTTCGAAGAGACACTCCGTCACACGACCGAAGAGATCGCACAGTACGGTTCGATCTTTGAACAGAAAGATTTCAGAAAAGAAGTTATCCTTAATATTTTAAAAGAAAAAGAATTCGATCTTTCAAGCTTAAGCTTTATCGTAGGACGCGGCGGTATGTTAAAGCCCATTCCCGGCGGTACATACGAAGTTTCCAACGCACTTCTTGAAGACCTTATCGTAGGAAGACAGGGGCAGCACGCTTCAAACCTCGGCGGTATCCTTGCCAAAGAGATCGGCGATTCCCTTAACATTCCCGCGTATATCGTTGACCCCGTAGTAGTTGACGAACTTTGTGATATAGCAAGACTTTCGGGTGTTCCCGAACTTCCCCGCAGAAGCGTATTCCACGCTCTTAACCAGAAGGCGGTTGCCAAGCGTTATGCCAAGGAAGTAGGCAGGAAATACGAAGATCTCAATCTTATCGTAGTTCACATGGGCGGCGGTGTTTCCGTAGGTGCTCACAAGAACGGTAAGATCGTTGACGTTAACAACGCTCTCGACGGAGAAGGTGCTTTCTCACCCGAACGTGCCGGCGGCGTTCCCGCAGGCGATCTTGTAAAGCTTTGCTTCTCGGGTAAATATTCCGAAAAGGAAGTTTACAGGATGTTAGTCGGTAACGGCGGATTCAACGCATATCTCGGTACCAACGACGCGCGTATAGTCGAAGCCAAGGCAAAAGAAGGCGATGAGACCGCAATAAAGGTATTCAAGGCATTCCATCACCAGGTTGCCAAGGATATAGGCGCAATGTCTACCGTGCTTGAAGGTAAGGTGGATCAGATCATCTTAACCGGCGGTATTGCATACGGCAAGACCACTTGTGATGCATTAAAAGCAAAAGTTGAATGGATCGCTCCCGTAACCGTATATCCGGGTGAAGACGAACTTCTGGCACTCTGCCAGGGCGGACTTCGTGTTATCACGGGCGAAGAAAAGGCGATGGAGTATTAGAAAATATGAAGGTAATTGATAAGATCTTCGGAACACACAGCGAGCGTGAGATCAAGCGTATCATGCCGCTTGTGGAGCAGATAGAGGCATTAAGACCCGAGATGATGGCTTTGAGCGACGATGAATTAAAGGCCAAAACTCCCGAGTTTAAAAAGCGTTTAAGCGAAGGCGCCAAGTTGGACGACCTGCTGGTAGAGGCTTTTGCGGTTGCGAGAGAAGCTACCAGACGTGTTATCGGAACCGAGCACTACAGAGTTCAGATCATAGGCGGTATCGTGCTTCACCAGTGCCGTATAGCCGAGATGAAGACAGGTGAAGGTAAGACACAGACCGATATCCTGCCCGTATATCTTAATGCACTTGAAGGCAAGGGCGTACATGTAGTAACGGTCAACGAATATCTGGCCAAGCGTGACGCCGACTGGATGGGTGAGGTTCACAGATTTTTAGGACTTACCGTAGGCGTATCCTTAAATGCCCAGACCACAGCCGAGAAAAAGGAAGCATATGCGTGCGATATCACATATGTTACCAACAACGAACTCGGATTTGACTATCTTAGGGACAACATGGCGATATATGAAAAGGATCTCGTATTAAGAGATCTTCACTACGCCATCATCGACGAGGTCGACTCGATCCTTATCGATGAAGCCAGAACCCCTCTTATCATTTCCGGACAGGGCACCAAGTCAACAAGCGTATATTCGATGGCTGATATGCTGGCCAAGCAGTTACACCGTGGCGACGACCTCGAAGAGATCAGCAAGATGGATCTTTTGATGGGTGTTGAGCGCCAGGAGACCGGTGACTTCATAGTCAATGAAAAGGATAAGGTAGTAACGCTTACCGAGCACGGTGTCAAGGAAGCCGAGAGTTTCTTCCACATCAATAACCTCGCAGATCCCGAAAATGTCGATATCCAGCATGCCATTATCACAGCCCTTAAAGCCAACAACTTAATGTTCAAGGACAAGGACTATATCATACAGGACGGTCAGGTAGTCATAATCGATGAATTTACCGGACGTATCATGCCGGGACGTCGTTACTCGGACGGTCTTCATCAGGCTATCGAGGCCAAAGAACATGTTGACATCAAGCGAGAAAGCAAGACTCTTGCCACGATCACTTTCCAGAACTTCTTCAACAAGTACGGCAAAAAAGCCGGCATGACCGGTACCGCACTTACCGAAGAGCAGGAATTCAGGGATATTTACGGAATGGACGTTGTGGAAATTCCCACCAACAAACCCATCGCCCGTATTGACCTTGATGATGCGGTATATGTTACAAGAGAAGAAAAGATCGAAGCGATCGTTGACGATATAGTACAGACTCATGCGACCGGACAGCCCATACTGGTAGGTACCATCACCATCGAGGCATCCGAGGAGTTAAGCAGGATACTTAAAAAGAAAGGTATCCCTCACACAGTCCTGAATGCGAAGTTCCATGAAATGGAAGCCGAGATAGTTGCCCAGGCAGGTCAGCACGGTGCGGTTACGATCGCCACCAACATGGCCGGTCGTGGTACCGATATCAAGCTTGACGATGAAGCAAGAGCAGCCGGCGGACTTAAGGTAATAGGTACCGAACGTCACGAATCAAGGCGTATAGACAATCAGCTGCGCGGCCGTTCCGGCCGTCAGGGAGACCCCGGTGTTTCCAAGTTCTATATTTCGCTTGAAGACGATCTTATGAGACTTTTCGGTTCCGATAAGACCAAGGCGATGTTCAGAAATCTCGGCCTCGAGCATGGTCAGGAGATCCAGCATTCCATGATCTCAAGAGCCATCGAGAAGGCCCAGAAAAGAATAGAATCACGTAACTTCGAGACCCGTAAGCGACTCCTTGAGTACGATGAGGTCATGAACGAACAGCGTGAGATCATATATGCCGAGCGTAAGCGTGTTCTCGAAGGCGAAAGCATGAGAGACGTTATTTACAAGATGATCACGGATCTCATCGAAAGGTCTGTGGATCAGGTTATCGGCGAAGATCAGAAACCCGAAGACTGGAATTTTGCCGAGTTAAACCAGCTTCTTCTTACGTTTATCCCCATTGAGCCGGTTACCAAAGACCGCATCCATGCAAAACGTAAAAATGAGCTTTTACAGCAGTTAAAGGAAGAAGCTGTCAAATTATACGAGGCAAAAGAAGCTGAGTTCCCTCAGCCCGAGATCATGCGTGAGATCGAGCGTATCATCCTTTTAAAGGCTATCGACTCAAAGTGGATGATGCATATCGACGATATGATGCAGCTTCGTGACGGTATCGGTCTTGTGGCTTACGCACAGAAGGATCCCGTACAGGAATACAAATCGACTGCTTTTGACATGTTTGAAGACATGACCGAAAGCATCAAAGAACAGACCGTTACGCTCATTACCCGTGTTCACGTGGGTAACTCGATCGAGCGTGAGCAGGCCGCCAAGGTTACGGGTACCAACAAGGACGATACACTTTCCAAGGAACCCACCAAGAGGACCGAGAGCAAGATCTATCCCAACGATCCCTGTCCGTGCGGTTCGGGCAAGAAATACAAACAGTGCTGCGGCAGAAAATAGTTTATTTCCGGGCGGGTATCGCTTACCCGCCCGTTTTGTAAGGAGTTAGGCGTGTTAATACTTGACAATATCAAAAACGAGATACTGACATATCAAAAACCCCTTGAAGAGATGGAAGAATCTCTCGGACTTCCCGCCAAAGAAAAGCGTATAGAAGAGCTTGAGATGGAAATGGAAGCTCCCGGATTCTGGGACAATCCCGACAGATCCAATAAGCTTATGAAAGAGTTAAAGGACCTTAAGGGGTTAAAAGAAACCTATGAAGGCCTTAAGACTCAGCTTGATGATATTCTGATGCTCATCGAGATGGGGGAAGAGGAGACCGATCCTTCTTATCCCGATGAAGTCAAGGCTGAGATGGATGATTTTGTTGCCAAATACGAGGATTTAAGGATATCCAATCTCTTAACGGGCGAATATGACAAATGTAATGCGATATTAAGGCTCAATGCGGGCGCAGGCGGTACCGAGTCTTGCGACTGGTGTCAGATGCTTTACAGAATGTATCTTAAATGGGCGGACCGCAAGGGCTTTTCGGTCGAGGAACTCGATTCACTCGAGGGTGATGAAGCAGGTATTAAGTCCGTAACTTTCCAGATAAACGGCCTTAACGCTTACGGCTACATGAAGTCCGAGAAGGGCGTTCACAGACTCGTCAGGATCTCACCCTTCAATGCACAGGGTAAGAGACAGACTTCTTTTGTATCGCTTGATGTTATGCCTGATATCGAAGAAGATCTTGATATCGATATTCCCGAAGAGGATATGAGGATAGATGTGTTCCGCTCAAGCGGTGCAGGTGGACAGAAGGTCAACAAGACTTCATCTGCCATCCGTATCACTCACCTTCCGACAGGTATCGTGGTACAGTGCCAGAACGAACGAAGCCAGTATCAGAACAAAGACAAGGCCATGCAGATGTTAAAGGCCAAGTTATATCTTCTCAAAAAAGAAGCGAATGCCGAAAAACTGTCCGACATTCGCGGTGAGATCAAAGAGATCGCGTGGGGATCGCAGATCCGTTCATATTTCCTGCAGCCCTATACCATGGTCAAGGATACGCGTACAAACGCCGAGAACGCCAATGCGGGCGCGGTGCTTGACGGAGATATAGATCTTTTTATAAACGAATATCTAAAGTGGGTGAACCGGAAGGATTCTGAGTAGGCCCCTGATCCGAAGGCGCGGGGCGTTCGGGATCGTATGCTTCTTCGCTTGTTGCGTCAAGGTAGAAATCAGCCAGCAACGCATTAAAGAAAGGCATAAACCACAGTATTCCGACGCCGCATGCCAAAAACGAAACGATAAATAAAGGAATTGCACGAAGGTAGACCAATGTGAGTCTGCCTTTTTTCTTTTTCATGAGCATCAGTGATTCCGATAAGATCGCGGGAACGGACCAGTCGGGATGATCGGAAAGTATGTAATATGAAAGGCCGAAGTAGAGGCCGGCAAGGAACAACAGTAAAAGCTGGAGTCCGAGTATTGCCGCGTTGGCCCAAAACATATATTCCACGGGGATAAAGATCACATTGAAATGTATGAGTATCGAAGGGATAAGGGCCAGGAAAGAAACCACGGTGAAGATGGATCTTATCAGTATGGTCTTATCTATGAGTCCCTTAAAACCGCTGAAGATATCGGAAATACCCGCGACTTTGCCTCTTGCGATGTTTAAATAAAAAACATTCTGTCCGTATGAAACAACACCGAGCAACAGATCGACGATTATAGTGATCAAAAGATTTGTAAGATACCCGGTAGCGGTTGAAGTTATGGTATTTGCACTTGTCAAAAATGAGAGCAGCACATTTATAAGTGAGATCGTAACGGTCACGAAAATGGCGACCGAATACTTACCGATGAGCTGCCCTCTTGCAAGTGCATAGAGTTCTGATATGCTTTTCTTTTTATACCCCTCGTTCATGGTACCGTTAAACCCCTAAATCCACATTTTTGCCGTTATATGCATCGGCGTTGGCAAAGTTTATACCCTTGCCGTAAGCACTTTCGTCATTACTGTATTTGATCTTGGTCGTAGTTGTGCCGCCCGATACATAAGTACGTCCGCATTCGGGACAGATACCCGTATGGATAGCCACGACCGCACTTAAGACCTTACCGTTCTTTTGCGCCGCTTTGGTGTAGGCATTGGCAACGTGCTCCTGCTCGTGGGCACGTACTCTGGCACCTGCGGATTTTGGATCTATATGCGACGGAGTCTGGAATGATACATCACTTTCATCGGAACCGTCGACATATTTGCGGTGTTTGCATGTCTCACATTCGGCCGGAGAAGAACGTCTGCCGGGACTCTTACGCGTGGTCTCGCCCGGATTTTCGACTATCGGAGGCTTTTCTTCGGTGGTCGGAACCGTGATCGGCGCAGGCTGTCCGTGATTTAAGTTGGCGTAATCGTTGTTAACGAGGTTGGACAGAGGTCCTATTATGGGAGATGCCATCATTCACTCCTTCCTGCGAAAAAATCATCCATCATTTCGCTGATCGATTTGCCGTATTCCTGTTCGTACACATCACCGTACAGTTTTTCGGCGGTTTCGGCAACATTTTGCCTGTATTCGGGATTGTTCTTAAGTGTCAGCAATACGCTCGCAAATATAAATACAGAAAAAACGATCGCAATTAGGCCCGTAACAATGGCCATCTTGGAATCTCTGTTATATCCTGTATCCGAGCCTCTTGATAAAACTCCGAAAAGGATAGCAAAGCTTGCCAGTCCCAGTGCAAGATAGGGGGCTGAGATAAACACGAGTGCACAGACAACGGAAGCGATCCCGAAGGCTTTGGCGCGCTGTCTTAATCTTATCTTTGCAAATCTGTATTCCGGATACATAAGTCTCTTTCCTGCCCGCAGGGGCATTTATGTTGATGCTGGTATTTTACTACATTTTGCGGAATGTTTCCATATCAATACACACATCCAAGCCAATGCTTGCGGTACGGATTTTTCTGTTTTATAATTTTTGGGACGGTCGTGATAGCGCCAAGAGCACTAAATCCACACACGGCCCCGCATTTTAAAAATGCGCCGGTCTGCATATACCGGCCACTGAATCCGGCTTAAGTGCATACCTTACTTAATTATCGTATATGGATATTATCGGAAAGTTAAAAGAAGAACTTAATATCGAAAGAGGACAAGTTGAGGCGGTCATCAAACTGATCGACGAGGGAAATACCATACCTTTCATAGCAAGATACCGTAAAGAGGCACACGGTAACTTAAGCGACGAGGTACTAAGAAACCTCTCAGAGAGACTTGTATACTTAAGAAATCTCGAAGAAAAGAAGGCAACCGTCCTTGCAAGCATCGAAGAGCAGGGCCTTCTTACCGATGAGTTAAAAGAAAAGATCCTGGCAGCCGAAACGCAGGTGCTCGTAGACGATCTTTACAGACCCTACAGGCCCAAACGTAAGACACGTGCTTCCGTTGCCAAAGAAAAAGGCCTTGAACCTCTTGCAGAATATATACTTGAGATGGATGCGACCGAACCGGTCAATGTTAAGGCTTCAGAGTTCATCAACGAGGAAAAGGAAGTTAAAACGGCGGAAGAAGCTCTTCAGGGCGCAATGGACATCATCGCGGAGAGCATTTCCGACAATGCCGATCATCGTACATATATCAGAAACATCACATTCGAAGAAGGCCTTTTAAAGAGTACCGCCAAAGACGAAAAGGCCGAGTCGGTATATGAAATGTACTACGACTACGAAGAGCCGCTTAAGAAGGTTGCGGGACACAGAACTCTTGCAGTTAACAGAGGTGAAGCCGAGAAGTTTTTGACTGTCAAAGTAGTGGCGCCCGAAGAGAGGATACTGACGTATCTTGATAAACAGGTGATCACCAAAGATAACGAGTTTACGACTCCTGTCTTAAAGGAAGTGACAAGAGACGCATATTCAAGGCTTATCGAGCCCGCTATCGAGCGCGAGATCAGAAACGAGCTTACCGAGACGGCCGAGGAAGGTGCTATCTCAGTATTCGGCAAAAACCTCGAGCAGCTCTTAATGGCTCCTCCCATTGCGGGAAGAGTTGTGCTGGGATGGGACCCCGCATACAGAACGGGATGTAAGCTTGCTGTCGTGGATGCTACGGGAAAAGTGCTCGATACGAAAGTTATCTATCCCACTCCTCCTCAGAACAAGGTCGATGAGGCAAAATTTGAAGTCAAAAAGCTTATCAAGAAATACGGCATATCACTTATTTCACTCGGAAACGGTACCGCTTCGCGCGAATCCGAGCAGGTTGTATCCGAGATCATCAAGGAAGTGGATGTTCCCGTACAGTACGTGATCGTAAACGAGGCCGGAGCGAGCGTTTATTCCGCCAGCAAACTTGCAACCGAGGAGTTCCCCAATTTTGACGTGGGACAGCGTTCGGCCGCTTCGATGGCCAGAAGACTTCAGGATCCTCTTGCCGAACTTGTAAAGATCGATCCCAAATCCATAGGTGTAGGTCAATATCAGCACGATATGGATCAAAAGAAACTTTCTACCACCCTAGGGGGTGTTGTTGAAGACTGCGTTAACCGTGTGGGCGTTGATATCAACACCGCATCGGCATCACTTCTTGAATATATTTCCGGTATCAGCAAGCCCATAGCCAAGAACATTGTTGATTATCGCGAAAAGAACGGTAAGTTCACGGATCGTAAGCAACTCCTTAACGTTCCGAAACTCGGCCCCAAGGCATTTGAACAGTGTGCGGGATTTTTGAGGATCACCGACGGCGATAACCCGCTTGATGCGACAAGCGTCCATCCAGAGTCTTACGAAGCTACGCTTAAGCTCATGGAAAAGTTAAATCTTTCGATGGATGACATCAAGGAATTCCAGAAAAAGGCGGCAGCAGATAAATTGACTGCCAAGGTCAAAACGGAAAAACCCTCCCGCAGACCTGACAGGCCCACAAAGCCCCTTGTCACCAACACCAATACCGCAATGGGTAAGGCACTGGCTGCAGCCCTTGGCGGAGCGGCACTTGCGCAAAATGACACGCCTTCCGTAAGCAATGACAAACCTGTCAAAACGGCGTCACAAAGTCTTGAAAGCCGTGTCAGGGACAAGAAAAAGACGGCAGAAGAGCTTGGCATCGGTGAGCTCACCCTTATGGATATCTTAAAAGAACTTGAAAAGCCCGCAAGAGACCCGAGAACCGACATGCCCGCGCCTATCTTAAGAAGCGATGTTCTGGCAATAGAAGATCTTAAGCCCGGTATGATACTTAAAGGTACGGTCAGAAACGTAATAGACTTCGGTGTATTTGTGGATATCGGTGTCCATCAGGACGGACTTGTACATATCTCGCGTATCACAAACCGCTACATCAAGCATCCGCTTGAAGCCGTGAGTGTCGGAGATATAGTCGATGTAAAAGTTCTGGAAGTCGACGTCAAGAAAAAGCGCATAAGTCTTACAATGAGGCTTGACGAAGGCAAATAATTGGTATAAATTTGTTAACGGCGATATCCGTTGTTTTATGAAACTTAAGCAACGGCGAAACGCTCAGCTAATAATATTTCGGGGCAGGGTGAAATTCCCGACCGGCGGTTATAGTCCGCGAAGCCTTTAGGAATCATCAATTCATGAAATGAATTGATGACCGAAATGCAAGGTTCAATGCATTTCGGGGCGGAGCATTCCGCCATTGATCCGGTATTCCACGGATCAATGGATACCTTAAGGGCCCGAATCGGTGAAACTCCGATACCGACGGTACAGTCCGGATGGAAGAAGATACTTTCAAGCAGTTTCTTTGTGCTGCGATGAACATGTATTATGCCCCGTGAGAGTTTTCTCACGGGGTTTTTGTGTTCAAAAAGGTTCTTTTTCTTGTGGTGAAACCCATCACCGGAAAGGAAAAACAATGGAAACAACAAAGACGGAAACACAACAGGTAACAAACAAAGAGACCAAAAAGATCTCAACCAGAGTCATGGTGGGAGCGGGAATGCTGGCTGCAGTCGCATGCGTACTGCAATATCTTGAATTTCCCATTCCTCTTATGCCGCCCTTCATCAAGTTCGATTTTTCGGATCTTCCCGCACTTATCGGAGCATTTGCTTACGGACCGGTAACGGGAATACTGATCGAACTGATCAAGAATCTGATACACTGCGCGGTATCGCAGAGCGCCACTGTCGGAGAACTTTCAAACTTCATACTCGGCGCATCGTTCGCGCTTACGGCAGGCCTTATCTACAAACACAAGAAGAGTAAAAAGAACGCACTTATCGGAGGCCTTGCGGGTGCTTTGGTAATGGGACTTGTATCGGTTCCTTCAAACTTTTTTGTGGTATATCCTTTTTACTACAATTTTATGCCCGAAGAGACCGTTCTTGCGGCATATCAGGCAATACTTCCGGGAATGAAAAGTATCATGCAGAGCTTGATTGTATTTAACCTTCCCTTTACTATTGTCAAAGGGCTCATCTGTGTAGTTATTACGATGTTTATATATAAGCCGCTTTCAAGAATATTGAAGGGTTGAATATCCGTAAACAGCCGGTCGGCTTAACAGCGGCATTTTGGGAGATAATATGATAAAACTTCCGTATACTATAACAGGAACAGTCGAACACGGAAAAGGTCTGGGAACAACGATAGATTTCCCGACAGCAAACATTGTGCCCCGCGAGGATATCGCGGGGCTTGATTTCGGTGTCTATGCTTCAAGCGTAGAGATAGACGGCGTTTTCTATAAAGCGATCACGAATCTGGGCGTTAAGCCCACGGTAAAGAGCGATACGGCGGTCAACGCCGAATCTTTTATCAAGGATTATTCGGGTGATCTTTATGGCAAAGAGATCGAAGTGACACTCGAAAAGTTTATTCGCGGGGAACGGAAGTTTTCTTCTGTCAAAGAATTGTCCGAACAGATTTCGAGAGATGTTAAAACCGCCTTTTCATGACATTTCTTTATGCAATTTTTTTAATTGTTTTTATGCCCGATTCATTATAGAATGAAATGGGAGAAAGCGTTTTAGCTTGAAATCTGATGAGTAATGAAATTGTCATAGAGACGAACACTCCCGGGGAGACGTTTGAACTTGGCAGGAGTTTGGGTGCCAAGGCCTCGAAGGGAGATGTTTATGCGCTTGTCGGAGACCTTGGGGTCGGTAAGACCGTTTTTACGCAGGGCCTGGCGGCGGGACTTGGTATTACCGAGCCCGTAAACAGTCCGACATTTACAATAATGCAGGTTTACGAAGAAGGGCGATTGCCGTTCTTCCATTTTGATGTATACAGGATCGGTGATGTTTCCGAAATGGACGAGATAGGGTACGAAGAATACTTTTACTCGGACGGGGTATGTCTTATAGAATGGGCGGATCTGGTAAAAGAGATCATTCCCGAAAGGCATACGCGCATTGAGATCCAAAAAGACCTTCAAAAAGGTTTTGATTACCGCAAGATAACTGTCACGGAGTTTGAATAGATCATGAAACTGATAGGAATTGACAGTTCGGGGATGACGGCTTCGGTAGCCATTCTTGAGGATGATATCGTAGTCGCTCAGTACTCGGTCAATCACAAAAAAACACATTCGCAGACATTGCTTCCCATGCTTGATGAGATATCGCGCATGACGGAACTTGACATATCGACTGTTGATGCGATCGCCATATCCAAGGGCCCGGGTTCTTTTACGGGACTCCGGATCGGATCGGCGACGGCCAAAGGTCTTGGATTTGCACTTGATATCCCGATAGTTGAAGTGTTTACTACCGATGCTCTTGCATACAATCTTTGCGGTACAGACAAACTCGTCTGCCCCATAATGGACGCCAGACGCGAACAGGTATATACGGGACTGTATGAATTCGTAAAAAATGACGATATATATATGATGGAAACCGTTCTTCCCGCATCGGCTCTTGCAGTCGAGGATATCGTTGCACGGATCAACGAGATCGGCCGCGAAGTCGTATTTTTGGGGGACGGAGTTCCGGTTTACCGGGATACTGTCAAAAATATCATCACGGTACCGTATTCATGGGCTTCACCCAATCAAAACCGTCAGTCCGCGGCTTCGGTAGCGGCACTTGCGGCAGGGAAGTTTAAAAACGGGGAATTTGTGAATGCCGATGCGCACGTTCCCGAATATCTGCGGCTGTCGCAGGCGGAACGCGAGCGAAAAGAAAAACTTGCCGGTGAGTGAAAATAACCGGCGATCATACGAGGAAGAGTACATGAGCATTCTCGCGCGTCCCATGGAAACCAAAGATCTTGACGCCGTTTGCGCCATCGAGGAAGAAAGCTTTTCGATGCCCTGGAAACGGGAAGATTTTGAAAAACTCATTGAAGACGAAGGGTCCGAGTATTTCGTTCTGGAAAAAGAAAACGCAGTGATCGGAGCGGCCGGTTATACCGACCAGGTCGGCGTGGGATATATCAACAATGTTGTGATCACACCTTCCGAACGCGGGAAGGGATATTCTGAGACATTACTTAACGAGGTTTTGAAAGCCGGCAGGGAAAAGGGAATATTTTCTTTTACCCTGGAAGTGCGTGTAAGCAATGAGCCGGCAATAAAGTTATATGAAAGAGCGGGATTTGTAAGCGTGGGAGTGCGCAAGGGCTTTTACGAGAGGCCTGTTGAAGACGCCTATGTGATGTGGCTTAATCCCGACGGAGAAGATAAATGTTAGAAGTTACACTGCTTGGAACCGGTGGCATGATGCCCCTTCCATACAGACTGCTTACGTCATTGCTTGCCAGATACAATGGAAGCAGCATTTTGATAGATTGCGGCGAAGGCACCCAGATCGCGCTTAAGAAGGCGGGACTCAGTTCCAAACCGATCGATGTGATGTGTTTTACGCATTTTCACGCCGATCACATAAGCGGGCTGCCGGGTATGTTGTTAACACTCGGAAATGCGGAACGCACGGAACCTGTTGTTATGATAGGACCCAAAGGTCTTACAAGAGTCGTGCCGGCATTAAGAGTCATAGCGCCGGAACTTCCTTTTGATATATCGCTTATAGAGATACAGGACAACTTCCAGGTCTTTGACTTTGGTGAATACAAGATAGAAGCTTTCAGGGTAAATCATAATGTTTTGTGCTACGGCTATAATATAGTGGTAGACAGGAGACCCAAGTTTGATCCGGAACGCGCCAAGGCACAGAATATACCCATAAAGGCGTGGAGCATACTGCAAAGAGGCGAAGATGTCACTATGGACGGTGTTACTTATACTCCGGATATGGTGCTTTCGGGCCCCAGGAAAGGCCTTAAGCTTACTTACTGTACCGATTCAAGACCTACCGATTTTATAGTAAAGAATGCCGAAAATGCGGATCTTTTTATCTGTGAAGGGATGTACGGCGAGCCCGATATGCTTGAAAAGGCAAGGGAACACAAGCATATGACGTTTTACGAGGCAGCGGAGATGGCAAATTCTGCACGTGTCAAAGAACTGTGGCTTACACATTATTCGCCGTCGCTTGTGCACCCCGAGGATTTCAAAGGGGAAGTAAGAAAGATATTTGCAAACACCGTGATCAGCCGTGACGGCCAGAGAACGGATCTGATGTTTGAAGAGGAATAATATGAAAAACGTTGGCAACCTTAAGGGCGTATTTGTCGTCCTGGTGCTCGCGGGTCTCATAATTGCGTACTCCGTACACATTTCCAACAAAACCAGGGGAAAGGAGGAGGATGGTGCAGTTAAGGCCAGCGTTGTCACCGAAATACTTGACCGTAATCTTAATACCAACTATCCTCAGACTCCCAAAGAAGTGATCAAGTATTTCAGCGAGATCACCCAGTGTTATTACAACGAGGAATATACCGACGAGGAGCTCATTGCCCTCGCCGATCAGATGCTCAGACTTTACGATCCCGAGCTTGCGACATTTAAATCGCATGACGATTATATTGCGGATCTTAAAGATGATATAGCCGAATACAAATTCAATAATTACACGATTTCCAGTTTTGCTCCTTCCGCCAGTACGGATGTTGAGTATTTCAGCGAAGACGGATACGACTGGGCGCGGATCTGGTGCGTGTACACGATAAAATCGGGGAAAAACTATAAGCCCATACAGGAAGTTTTCATACTGCGCAAAGACGACAGGAGTCATTGGCGGATATTCGGATGGAAACTTGTGGAAAAAGAACAATAATGGAAAAAGACATCAAAATACTTGCGATAGAAACCTCCTGCGATGAGACTGCGGCAGCAGTCGTGTTAAACGGTCGGGAGGTTTTATCTAACGTAATTTCATCTCAGATAAAACTTCATACGATCTATGGCGGCGTTGTTCCGGAACTTGCATCGCGCAAACATACCGAGAACATCAATCCCGTTATCAGGCAGGCACTTTCCGAGGCCGGCATGACACTTTCGGATGTTGACGCCATAGCGGTCACTTACGGTCCGGGACTGGTAGGTGCCCTTCTGGTAGGTGTATCCGAGGCAAAAGCAATCGCGTGGGCTGCCCATAAGCCCATAATCGGAGTTCACCATATCGAAGGACATATAAGCGCCAACTTTATCGAAAATAAAGACCTTGAACCGCCGTTTCTTTGCCTTGTCGTATCGGGCGGACACTCTCATCTTGTAAAAGTCGTGGGATACGGCGAATTTGAGATACTGGGACGCACCAGAGACGATGCGGCCGGAGAAGCCTTTGATAAAGTTGCAAGGGCTATAGGTTTGGGATATCCGGGAGGCCCCAAGATAGATGCGGTTTCCAAGACCGGAAATGCCGATGCGATTGAGTTTCCGCGTGCCAAAGTTGCGGGAGCGGAGTATGACTTTTCTTTTAGCGGACTTAAATCCGCAGTATTGAATTATCTCAACTCCTGTGAGATGAAGGGTGAAAAGATAGTTACGGAAGATGTGGCGGCTTCTTTTCAAAAAGCTGTGGTTGACGTGCTGGTGGAACATTCGGTCCATGCCATCAGGGAGACCGGGTTTAAGAAGTTTGCGCTTGCGGGCGGAGTTGCTTCTAACAGTGCATTGAGAACGGCCATGGAAGAAGCATGTAAAAAGGAAGGCGTGGCATTTTACAGGCCGTCGCCCATTCTTTGTACCGATAATGCGGCAATGATCGGCGCCGCGGCATATTATGAGTTCATAAAGGGAAATGTGAGCGGATACGACTTAAACGCCGTTCCAGCACTTAAACTGGGGGAAAGATGAGACATATCGGTATCATAATGGCGGCCGGAAGCGGGAAACGCATGGGCGGATCGGTACCCAAGCAGTTTCTTAAGCTTAACAAAAAGCCGCTTCTTTATTACTCTCTAAAATGCATGGAAGACAGTTTTATAGACGGAATTGTCATTGTCACAAGAGACTGTGACATCACGCTTTGCGAGTTTATAGTCAAAAAGTACGGGATCACGAAACCCGTAAAAGTGGTGGCCGGCGGAGCGGAAAGATATCTTTCCGTGTATGAAGGGCTAAATATTATTGCGGAAGATGACGATATATTCGTGTACATTCACGACGCAGCCCGTCCCTTTATCAATAAGGAAATGCTTGAGAGGGCCAGAGAAGATGTACTTAAGTATTCGGCATCGGTTGTGGCGGTAAAGTCCAAGGACACCGTAAAGATCGCAGGCGAAGATGCATCCGTTGATCATACACCGCCCAGAAACACGGTATATATAGCACAGACACCGCAGAGTTTCAGACTTGAACTTATAAAAGAGGCCTATGACAAACTGTTTGAGCACATTAAAGCCGGAGAGAAACTTGAGATAACCGATGATGCGCAGGTTTGTGAATTGTTCGGAGGCGTTCCCGTACATATTACGGAAGGTGAATATACCAATATAAAGATCACCACCAAAGAGGATTTGGAGATAGCAAAAAGATTTATCAAATAACTGATTTTTTTTGTTGACTTATGAATTTGATTTTGCTATTATCTTATTTGCGCTGTCATAGAATTATTATGTTCTGATGCAGTGATCGCCACTTATCCGCAGCATTGCGGATGGCCTTATGGAGAGGTATCGAAGTGGTCATAACGAGGCGGTCTTGAAAACCGTTTGTCCGCAAGGGCGCATGGGTTCGAATCCCATCCTCTCCGCGCGGTATTTAATTGAATATCACTAATGAATTCAACTAATTTGGAGAAGTACTCAAGAGGTTGAAGAGACACCCCTGGAAAGGGTGCAGGTCGTTAATAGCGGCGCGAGGGTTCAAATCCCTCCTTCTCCGTTTGGGTCTTAGGAATCGTAAATTTGCTTTGCAAATTTGCGACCGCAACAGCATGTTTTACGCAGTAAAACGTGCGAGCGCGGCGCCGGAGGTGTTCCGCAATTGCGTTGGTCTTTTCAACGCAATTGTAACAGTTGAAGACTCAATTGATACCTACGACATTGATAACTTAACAGCATATGCAACCCTGAAAATCTTTGAATCAATCAATTTTTTCAGAACAAACAACCTATATGCAGTAAAAGACGGAAACTAAAAGCTAACGTTTATATTTGCTATGGATGAACTTAAAATTGCAGCAATTCGACACCCCTCGCAAACAAGTTTGCTCGGTGCTGATCGAATTGTTAATGCATTTTAAACCGAATGCGACCTTACATGCGAGCATGTCGGTCGATTCGCTATTAAAATGCGCTGCAATTTTTAAATCAACATTTATTCGAGAGTTCGATCCTGGCTCAGGATGAACGCTGGCGGCGTGCTTAACACATGC